>OGSQ01000300.1_pt1 | contig 24257 bp, 24 predicted proteins | sample 1573921 | NCBI WGS metagenome assembly OGSQ01 (sample SAMN03295832, study PRJEB24534) | human gut metagenome | isolation source: fecal sample 7 from infant 4 | host: Homo sapiens | place: USA: Pittsburgh, PA | collected 2014-07 | reverse complement strand
TAATAATACATATAAAAAGTGAGCTTAATAATTTTTAATGATATAATAACTAATGAGAGGGTGAATATTATGGAAATTGGAAGAATTAATAGAAAAAATATAGTTAGTCAAGATAGAAAAATAGTATCTGAAAAAAAGGATTTTTCCCAAAGCTTTAATCAAGCAAGAGATAGAAAATCAGAAGAGCAATTAAAGAAAATGATTGAGGATATTCATAAAAAAGGAAGTAGATTGGTAATTACTAAAACCTATGGAGATGTCCTTGCATATAAAAAAATAATTAAAGAGTATTTAGAATCTATTTTAAAATTTATGTATGATACTAAAAAAGATATTAGTTTTTGGCAAACACAGTATTTTATAACAGTGGATACAATAGATAAAAAATTAGAAGAATTAACAGAATCACTTTTAAAGGGTGAGATAGAAAATTTAAATGTTGCTGCATCTATAGATGAAATACAAGGCTTAATAGTTGATATTTATAGGTAATTTATAAGAGGTACTTGAAATAATTGCTAAATAAAGCTATTATTAAGTAATAATAATTTGTAGCAATATAGGAGGTTATAAATGGTAAAAAGATTTATTAGTTATTATAAGCCACATAAGAAATTATTTTTCTTAGACATATTAGTTGCTTTTTTAGCAGCAGCTTGTGATTTAGTTTATCCTATGATGACTAGAACATTAGTAAATGATAGTATTCCTAATAAAGATATTAGAATGCTTATTGTTTTTGCAATTACATTAATAATAATTTATTTAGTTAAAGCTGCATGTGGATACTTTATGCAATATTATGGACATGTTATGGGAGTTCATATGCAAGGAGATATGAGAAAGGATATGTTCTTACATTTGCAGAAGCTACCTAATACATATTTTGACAATCATAAAACTGGAGATTTAATGAGTAGAATGATTAATGATCTTATGGATATATCAGAACTAGCTCATCATGGACCAGAAGATTTATTTATTTCAGCTGTTATGCTTTTAGGATCATTTATAGTATTATGTACAATAAATATTCCATTAACTTTGATTATATTTGCATTTATTCCTTTTATAGTTTTCTTTACATGGAAGCAAAAAAATAGAATGCTTAATGCATTTATGGAAACTAGAGTAGAAACTTCAGCAGTAAATTCAAATCTTGAAAATTCACTTTCAGGGATTAGGATTACAAAAGCCTTTGTTTCACATGAATATGAAATAGACAAGTTCAAAAGAGGAAATAATAGATTTAAAGAGGCTAGATCTAGAGCTTATAAGGTTATGGCAGAATATGGAGCTGGAGTAGGATTTGGAATAGATATATTAGATTATATATCATTAATAGCTGGTGGAATATTTACTTATTTCAATTATATTAATTTAGGGGACTTTTTTGCATATTTATTATATATTAAGCTATTTACACAACCCATAAAGAAACTAGTAAGCTTTATGGAACAATATCAAAATGGTATGACTGGCTTTAAAAGGTTTATATCAATTATAGATGAAGATGTAGAAGAAGATGGTACTATAGAGCTAAAAAATGTTAAAGGTGATATAGAATTTAAAGATGTATACTTTAGCTATGAGGAAAAAAGTATATTAGAAGGTATTAATTTAAAAATTGAAGCAGGAAAGATGCTAGCATTAGTTGGTCCTTCTGGAGGCGGAAAAACTACTTTTTGTAATTTAATTCCAAGATTTTATGATGTAAGTAGTGGAGACATTACAATAGATAATAAAAGTATATATAAAATTACTTTAGAATCCTTAAGAGGAAATATAGGAATAGTTCAACAAGATGTTTTCTTATTTACAGGAACTATTAAAGAAAATATTTTATATGGTAATCATGAAGCTACTGATGAAGAAGTAATTATAGCAGCTAAAAGAGCTAATATACATAAATTTATAATGAGCTTACCAGATGGTTATGATACTTATATAGGTGAAAGAGGAGTTAAACTTTCTGGTGGACAAAAGCAAAGAATATCTATAGCTAGAGTATTTTTAAAGAATCCACCAATTTTAATTTTAGATGAAGCAACATCTGCTTTAGATAATACCACAGAATATATGATTCAAAAATCTTTAGAAGAGTTATGTAAAGGCAGAACTACAATAGTTGTTGCTCATAGGTTATCCACTATAAAAAATGCAGATGAAATATTGGTTTTAACAGATAAGGGAATAGAAGAAAAAGGAAGTCATGAAGAACTTCTTGAAAAAGATGGATTGTATAGGGAATTATACGAATCACAATTTTTAAATTTAAAGAAATAAAATTATAGATAATGGACAGAATACTATAGAGAATATTGACTAATTAAATAATAATATAGTAAAATTAATTTATTCATACCCCTTAGGGGTATATTAGGAGGTAGATTTATATGGTTCAACATGTATCAGAAGTAAATTTTAATGAAGTAGTTTTAAATTATGAAGGCGTTGTATTAGTTGATTTTTGGGCAACTTGGTGTGGCCCATGCAAAATGATTGCACCAGTTGTTGAAGAAGTTTCTAAGGAAGTTAGCAATGCAAGATTTGTAAAAATTGATGTGGATGAAAATGAAAATCTAGCAAATAAATATCAAATTTCAAGTATTCCAACTTTAATGATATTTAAAAATGGTACTCCAGTTGATACTTTAGTAGGATTTATGCCAAAGGATTCTTTAAAGGAAGCTGTAATTAAGCATCTGTAATAGAGGTAGAATTTTGGATAAAAGATATGATATTGCTATTATCGGAAGTGGTCCAGCAGGAATATCAGCTGCATTAAATGCAAGAATAAGAAATAAAGATTTTATTATATTTGGCAATAAAAACTTAACGAATAAAATAGTTAAGGCCCCTAAAATAAATAATTATTTGGGATTTTATAATGTTACTGGAGAATTATTAAAAGAAAAATTTCAAGAGCATTTAAATGAAATGAATATTGAAATAATAGAGGAAAGAATAAATAGCATATATGCTATGGGGGAATATTTTGCTTTAATGGGAAATGATAAAACCTTTGAGGCAAAATCTATTATTATAGCTACTGGAATAGAATATACAAAACCTATTAAGGGAGAAGAAGAATTTTTAGGAAAAGGTGTAGGATATTGTGCAACTTGTGATGCACCTTTATACAAAAATAAAACTGTAACTATAATAGGTCATAATAAAGAAGCGGAAGATGAAACAAATTATGTTTCTGAAATTGCAGGAAAAGTATATTATGTTCCTATGTATAAGGGAAATTATAACTTAAATGATGGTGTAACATTAGTAGAAGATAAGCCTGAAGAAGTCATTGGAGATTTGAAAGTTAAGAAATTAATTTTAAAAAATAGTGAAATAGAAACTAATGCTGTGTTTATTTTAAAAGATTCAATTTCTCCAGGTCAGTTAGTTCCAGGTTTAAAAATGGAAGATGGTCATATTGCTGTAGATAGGTTAATGAAAACTAATATATCTGGTTGCTTTGCTGCAGGTGATTGTGTAGGAAAACCATATCAATATATAAAGTCAGCTGGAGAAGGCAATATAGCTTCTTTAAGTGCAGTAAAATATTTAGATGAGCTATCAAAAAAATAGTAAAAGAATACAGTACATAAGGTGCTGTATTCTTTTATACTATAACAAAATATTTAAAATGAAAATTTTCTAAATACTTTTATGATTTAATAAATTATAATTATAATAAAAGACATAATAGATAAGGAAAGTTGAGGAAGAGTGTTATGAGTAAAAAACAAAATAATAGTAAAGTAAATCCTTTACTAATTGTTGGAGCTATAGCAGGAGCAGCTGCTGTGGCAGCTGCTGCAAAGAAAATAAAAGAAAATAAAGAAAAAAAAGAAGCCTTTGTAAGTTTTAGTGAAAGTTTTGAAGATAATCATGGAAAGGAAGCCTATTTTATTGGAGGAGGGCTAGCTTCATTAGCAGGAGCAGCATACTTAATAAGGGATTGTAATTTTGAAGGAGAAAATATTCATGTAATTGAAGGCCTTAAGATTTTAGGTGGAAGTAATGATGGTGCTGGAAATTCTGTAAATGGATTTATTGCACGTGGTGGTAGAATGCTAAATGAAGAAACTTACGAGAATTTTTGGGAGTTACTTAAATCTATACCATCAATTGATATGCCTGGAATGAGTGTGACTGAAGAAATATTAAATTTTGATAAGTTACATCCAACTCATTCTCAAGCCCGTTTAATTGATAAGGATGGTAAAATAGTAGATGTAACTAAAATGGGATTTAATAGTGCTGATCGTTTAGCACTAGGAAAATTGATGATGATGCCAGAAGAAAAATTAGATGATTTAACTATAGAAGACTGGTTTAGACATACACCACATTTCTTTACTACAAACTTCTGGTATATGTGGCAAACTACCTTTGCTTTTCAAAAGTGGTCTAGTTTATTTGAATTTAAAAGATATATGGAGCGTATGATATTTGAATTTTCAAGAATTGAAACTTTAGAAGGAGTAACTCGTACACCTTATAACCAATATGAATCAGTTATACTTCCTTTAAAAGAGTATTTAGTTAGTAAAAATGTAGATTTTACTATAAATGCTACAGTTACAGATATTGATTTTAAACCAGGAGATGAAATAACAGCAACAGCAATTCATATAAAAGAGCTAGAAGGCGAAAGAATAATACAATTAAAAGATGATGATATATGTATTATGACTACTGGATGTATGACTGATAATGCAACTTTAGGAGATTTTAATACAGCACCAGAATATAAGGTAGAAAATCCTATGTCAGCAGAGCTTTGGGAGAAAGTTGCTAAGAAAAAGATTGGACTTGGTAATCCAATACCATTCTTTAAAAATCCAGATAACACTAATTGGGAAAGCTTTACTGTTACTTGTAAAGGAAATAAATTATTAAAGCTTATTGAGCAATTTTCAGGTAATATACCAGGAAGTGGAGCATTAATGACTTTTAAAGATTCAAGTTGGTTAATGAGCATAGTAGTAGCAGCGCAACCACATTTTAAAAATCAACCAATGGATACTACTATTCTTTGGGGATATGGACTTTATACAGACAAAAAAGGTGATTATGTAAAGAAGCCAATGAAAGAATGTACAGGAAAAGAAATACTAACAGAACTTATATATCATCTTCACTTTGAAAATGATATCGATGAAATCATGAATTCAGTAGTAAATGTAATTCCTTGTATGATGCCATATATAGATTCACAATTCCAACCAAGAAAAATTACAGATAGACCTAAAGTAGTTCCAGAAGGTTCAACTAACTTTGCTATGATTGGTCAATTCGTTGAGATTCCAGAAGACATGGTATTTACAGAAGAATACTCAGTACGTGCTGCAAGAATTGCTGTATACACACTACTAGGTGTAAAACATAAAGAAGTAATACCAGTAACACCATATAAAAAAGATCCAAAAGTTGTGCTAAAAGCCTTGAAAAAATCATATAGCTAAAAAACTGCCTAAGGGCAGTTTTTTTAATGTATAATGCATAATTAATGAAATAATGAAAGAATGAAAAAATGAAATAATTAGTGAAAAAACTCCTTTCGGAGTTTTGAAATTTATTTTTTTTGGGATAATTTAGTACAAATTACTTCAATCATTTTTCATTTTTTCATTTCGATTTTGCGTATGCAAAAGAGAATCTTCATTCTTTCATTTTACATTACTTAAGTATGGTTGGTACATCATAAAAGCATGATTTTCGCAAATGTATTCATCCTTTATTAATTCATTATGAAGGTTGTACACTTTTCTATAAATAACATTGTTTCTAATATAATGCCCAAAGAAGCCAGGGGTCATAGAGTGTTCTTTTTCATATATTTCATAACTATAGTTACAGGGCTCTGTAGCTCTCCATTCACCAACTAAGTATTTATCAGTAAGAAAGAGAATAAGCTGATATTTAGTATTTGTAGTGTTTTTGATTTCTAAATCTAAATAATTATAAAAACAAGTAGCTCCTGAACCAAAGGGTTGAGTTCTTTTTATATCTGGAAATACATCATGGCTATGTCTATATCTTTCTGTTACAGTTAAAGGTGTGTGAAGAGTCATCCAGTAAATTAAATTTGATAATTGACAAAGCCCTCCACCAACTCCAGGTTTAAAAGTACCATCAGGAGATAATACAACACCATCTCTATATCCTTTCCTGTAGCTTGGTTTTCCTATAGCCTTCCAATAAGAAAAGTATTCACCAGGATTAATTTCTAATCCATTAAGCTTTTTTAATGCTAGCTTTAAATTTTCAACTTTATTTTCTTGTAAGTACATATCTACATCCTTTAGCTTTCTATAAAGAGGTGTTTTGTGTGTAAATACTAAATAGTTGAATTGGTTATTACTAATTTTTTTACTGTAAGATTTATTTGAAAAATACCATTGTATATATTTTTTACTTCTATAATAAGCTTTTCCCATAAATAATCTAAGGTTACTTCTTTTTATAGGCTTTTTTTCTGCATAGGCCATATAACGTTCCTCCTAAATATTGTATATATTATAAGTATATAAAATTATTAAATACATGTAAATATATGGAATTATTAAAGGCCTTATATATTAAAATAGTTTTTAGAATTATAATAACAAATATTTTCTATTAGCTCTCCAAGATAATGAAAGTCAGCTGGATATTCACCATTATCTATAAGTGTTGCTACTTTGTTGCATAAAATTCTTCTAAAGTATTCATGCCTTGGGAAAGATAAAAAACTTCTAGAATCGGTAACCATACCAACAAAAGTAGAAAACATACCTGTAGATGATAATATATCTATATGATTTTCAATTCCTAATTTATTATCTGAAAACCACCATGGAGCTCCTAATTGAACTTTTCCCTTAATGACATTATTATTACTTTGAAAATTACCACACATAGTAGAAAGCATTTCTAAGTCTCTTGGATTTAAACAGTATAATATTGTCTTTGGAAGCTCATTAGTAGTATCTAGGGAATTTAATAGTTCACTAAGAGCTTTAGCATAATTAAAATCATTTATACTATCGATTCCTGAATTAGCACCTACTTTTTTTAATATTCGAGTTGAATTATCTCGTAGAGCACCAATGTGCAATTGCATAGTTATATTATTCTTAAAATAATCATATCCTAGTTCTTTTAATATAAACCCTTTATATTTAGATACTTCAATAGGGGTTAGGCTTATTCCAGAAAGTTTTTTTTGAAAAATAGTATTAGCTTCCTTTTCTGTAGCTGATACAGAAAAATTTTCTTCTATGCTATGATCACTTATAAAACAACCATTTTCTATAAAATATAAAAGTCTCTTTTTTAATGCATCTACTAAATGAGAAATATTTATTATTTCTTTTTTAGTTACTTCACTTAATTTTTGTATATAAATATTAAAATATTCTTTTTCAATATCAATTGCTCTATCAGGACGGAAGGTTGGTAATACTTTTATTTGAAAATTTTCATCCTTAAGTTTCTTATGATATTCTAAGCTATCAATAGGATCATCTGTAGTGCATAGAACTTCTATATTTTGCATTTTAAGAAGATTACGAATTGAATACTTTTTAGAATTTAATTTTTTATTACATTCATCCCATATAGTAGTGGCAGTATTAGGAGATAATGGGGTATCAATTTCAAAGTAATTCTTAAGTTCAAGATGTGTCCAATGGTATAGAGGATTTCCAATTAAGTTTTGGACAGTTTCTGACCATGCTAGAAATTTATCATAAGCAGAAGAGTTACCAGTTATAGTATCCTCATTGATTCCATATGCACGCATAGCACGCCATTTATAATGATCTTCTTCAAGCCAAACTTCTGTAATGTTGTTATATATTTTATCCTCATATATATCCTTTGGATTTAAGTGGTTATGAAAATCTATAATTGGCATTTTACATGCAAAGTCTTTATATAATTTCTTTGAAGTTTCTGATTTTAATAAAAAATCCTCATTAATAAAAGCTTTCATAATAACCTCCTTATAGGTATTTTTCTAAGGTTCTTTTAACTGCTCCTATTTCAGATACCATTTCCCTAAAATAGTTACAAACAGTAGAAGCCATATTTATTTTATATAAATCTACTCCAAAGATTTTATTATCTTGAAGTATAGGCTTTAATATTTCTTCAAAGTTTTTATTATCACCAAGATTAATAGTAGACATAATTGAAGTTAATGATTTTAACATTGGATCAGGACTTAATTTAAAAGACTTCCCATTATCATCTATAGCCATAAGATATCTAAGCCATCCAGCAAAGACAAGGGGAATTAATTTCAAATCAGAAATCTTTAAGATAGTAGAATTACTATAAGCTTTTATTGTTTCACCAAAACGAATTGATAGTTTTTGAGAAGTATCTGTAGCTATTCGTTGTGGAGTATCAGGGATAAAAGGATTTGGAAGCCTTACATTTATAACAGTATCAATAAAATCCTTTGGATTTAATATACCTGGATTTACTACTACAGGAAGGCCCTCCTTATAACCTATAATTTCAACTAATTTTCTTAAATGGTTATTTTCCATTTCCTTAGAAATTGACTCATAATTAAGAAGGCATCCAAATATAGCAAGAGCTGTATGAAGGGGATTTAGACAAGTACATACCTTCATTTTTTCTATTTTTTCTACATTGGATCTTGTAGTAAATATAACACCAGCTTTTTCCAGTGGAGGACGACCGTTTGGAAAATTATCTTCTATAACTAAATATTCACATTCTTCAGCATTTACAAAGGGTGCTATAAAGGTATTTTTAGTTGTTACTATAGATTCAATTTCTTCAAATCCATCTTCTTTTAGTAGAGATTCTATAGAAGAGGCTGGGCGTGGTGTTATTTTATCAATCATAGTCCATGGAAAAGATACTTTGTCTTCATCATTAATATAATTAATAAATTCTTTTTCAACAAAGTTACCTTCAAGCCATTTATTAGCTAATTCTAATACAGAGTTATGAAATATACTCCCATTTCTTGAACAATTGTCCATACTTACCATAGCTAATGGCTTTTTTCCTGACTTATAACGAGTATATAGAAGAGATACTATTTTCCCAATATAACTTTCAGGCTTTTCTGGACCATTTTTTATATCCTTTAATATAGATGGGAGAGTAATACAATGTCCATCTAATAAACTATAGCCCTTTTCAGTAATTGTAAAAGTTGCCATTTGAAGAGAATCTTTTTGAAAGATTTCTTTTAATCTATTAAAATCATTTTCATTTTCTGTGTCCACTATTAATGATTCAGTTATGCTACCTATTATAGTTTTATTAATAGTTCCATTTGATTTTAATGTAACAAGAATGCTGTAATCATCATGTGGATTATTAATTTTTTCTATAATTTCATAGTCATAGCCTTCAGCAATTATAACACCAGTATCAATGATATTATCATTTAAAAGTTTTTGAACAATATTTGCTTGAAAAGCACGAAATATATTCCCTGCACCAAAATGAATCCATTTAGGATTTTCCTTTGAGTTTTCTATAATTTTGTATCTATCATAATTAGGAAGGTCATAACTTAATTTTTTTAAATTCTCACTATTAGATAGTCCATTTTCAGTTAACTTCATATCATTTGTCTCCTTTTATAATAGCTTCTAATAGACCATTTAAATAAGTAGCACCAAGTGCTCTATCATATAGACCATATCCAGGCATAGCAACTTCATCCCATATCATTCGACCATGATCTGGACGAACTGGACCATTAAATCCAATTTCATATAAAGCCTTCATTATTTCGTACATATCAAAGGAGCCATCAGAAGAAAGATGAGAGGCTTCTTCAAAATCAGTTGGTGAATTAAATCTTAAATTTCTAACATGGGCAAAGTGTATTCTTCCTTTTAGAGAACGAATTATATCAGGTAAATCATTTTTAGGATTAGTTCCATAGGAGCCAGAACAGAAAGTAACCCCATTATGTGGATCATTCACAGTATTTAAAACACGTAAAATATTTTCTTTATTAATGATAATACGAGGTAAACCAAATACGCTCCATGCAGGATCATCTGGATGTATTGCCATATTAATATTATATTTATTACATACAGGCATAATTTTCTTTAGAAAATATTCTAGATTTTCAAAGAGCTTTTCTTCATCTATCTCTTTGTATAATTCAAATAAATCTTTAATTTTTGACATTCGTTCAGGTTCCCATCCAGGTAGAACTGTTCCATTTGAATCTCCAGAAATGTGATTAAACATATCTTCTGGGTTTAAGGAATCAATTACATCTTGATTATAAGCAAGAACTGTTGACCCATCATTTCTAACTCTAGCAAGTTCAGTACGAGTCCAATCAAAAATAGGCATAAAATTATAGCATACTAAATGGATATTTTCTTTTCCGAGATTTTCAAGGGTTTTTATATAATTATCAATATAAATATCTCTGTCTTTAGATCCAAGCTTAATGGAATCATGAATGTTAACACTTTCAATTCCAGCTATATGAAGACCTTGAGATTCCACTTCATTTTTAAGTTCACTTATACGCTCTCTACTCCATACTTCTCCTGGAAGGGTATCATATAGGGTAGTTATAACCCCAGTAACTCCTGGAATTTGTTTAATTTGCTTTAATGTAACTGTATCAAATTTTGAACCAAACCATCTTAATGTCATTTCCATAATAAATCCTCCTTTAAAATACATATAATTATTTTTATTATTAAATATTCCTTTAAGAAATCCAATTGAATCTATTGTCATGAACATTGTAAAAGTTGCTTTTATATGGTAACTTTAATAAAAGGAGGGAATTATGAGAAAAAATTTAAAAACTGAGTTTACAAAGAGACAATATATGTTCTCAGAGAACTTTGAATTATATTATTACAGTGATTACAATCCAGCTAAGGTAGAGTTACATAGCCATAATTATTATGAGTTTTATTTATTTTTAGAGGGAGATATAGATATTTTTATTGATAAGAATAAATACAAGCTTCAAAGAGGAGATATGATTCTAGTTCCCCCTAAGGTTCAGCATTATCCAATTATTAATAGTAAGAGTTTATACAGTAGATTTGTATTTTGGATAAGTGAAGAATATTTTAATAAATTGTTAGGAATTTCAGAGGATTATGGATATTTAATAGATTTTGTAAAAGAAAAAAAGAAATATATATTTCATAATGATATAATTACTTTTAATACAATCCAATCTAAAATATTTCAACTAATAGAAGAGATGAATTCTAAAAGATTTGGAAGAGACACAAAAATATCAATTTGTGTAAATGATTTATTATTGTACTTAAATAGAATTGTTTATGAACAAAATAATTTATATTTACAGAAAGGCGAAATAGATTTATACCAAAATATTATAAATTATATAGAAGAGCATTTAGATGAAGAATTGCCTTTAGAAAGAGTAGCAAATGAGTTTTATTTAAATAAATATTATGTATGTCATTTATTTAAAAATAATACAGGTATTTCTATTCATAAGTACATTATTAAGAAAAGATTAGAAGAATGTAAAAATGCTATTTTAAGTAATATTTCCATTGGTGAAGCTTACTTAATGTTTGGATTTAAGGATTATTCAAGCTTTTATAGAGCCTTTAAAAAAGAGTACGGGGTATCACCAAATGAGTTTAAAAATATATATAATATAAATAATTTTTAAATTGATTTAATGCATATAAAATAAACAATAAAATGTAAAATTATTTAGATAATTTATGAGAAACTTCTAAATAATTTTACATTTTTTATTTAGAAGCTTGTAAAAGCTCCAATTTTTATTTTATATTCATAAGTTTATTAAGTATTTCTTCAACAGAAGATATTTTATTTATTCTATATGCATTTGCACCACAAAATACTAATCCATTTTCTACATCTCCTTTAACAGCCTTTATTAATGCGGAGCTAATGCAATAAGGAGTACTAGCAGGGTTACATGGAATTAAACAATTGTAGCATTTTGTTATTTTTACTTTTTGAGTTTTTAAGGTTTCTGTTAATTTATTTCTAATTGCTCTACCTGGCATACCTACTGGGCTTATAGTAAGCTCTATATCTTCTTTTTTACAATTTACAAAGGCATTTTTAAAGTTTATATGAGCATCGCATTCATGAGTTGCTACAAATTGAGTTGCTACTTGAACTCCACTAGCACCAAGATCTAAATATTTCATCATATCCTCATGAGTAAAGACTCCTCCAGCCACAACAATTGGTATCTTTTTATTGAATTCTTTTTCAAAGTTTTTTACTTCTTCTATTACACTTTGAACATTTTTAGTAAAAGTATTTGTTTCATCATCTATTTTATCTTTTTTAAAACCTAGATGCCCTCCAGCAAGAGGCCCTTCAACTATTACGGCATCAGCTGTTCTATTGAAATGCTTTTTCCAATAAGAAAGTACTATTCTTGCAGCTTTTGAAGAAGATACAATTGGGGCTATTTTTATTGAACTATCCTTTGTTATTTCTGGTAAGTTTAAGGGTAATCCAGCACCTGAAATTATCATATCTGCTCCTGCTTCTATAGCAGTTTTTACATATTCAATATAGTTATTCATTGCTACCATAACATTAACAGCAATTATTCCGTTATTGCTTATCTCCTTTGCTTTTTTTATATGTTTAGTTAAGCCTCTTATGTTAGCTGCCAACGTATTATTTTCAAAATCCTCCTCCAGATATCCTGGGTGAGCAGCTGATATTACACCTATTGCTCCATGTTTTGCAACATTTCCAGCAAGGTTTGATAGAGAAACACCAACACCCATGCCCCCCTGAATGATGGGAAGTTTAGCTACTAAATTTCCTATTTTTAATGGCTTTATATTCATAAAGTTACTCCTTTCATACTATAAAAATTACTTTGATTATCAAAATATAATTAATAGTATAGTCTAGTAATTTCAAAAATACAATAAAAATAAAAAATAATTTGAATATTGACAAAATAAAAAATTGGTATTATTATGATGTTAATATTTTGATAGTCAAAATATTTGAGGGAGGTGATATAATGAATCTAACTTTAGGGGATAAGGTATTAATAGCAATTTTTGCAGCTCTAACATCCATAGGAGCCTTTATTAGTATCCCTATACCCTATGTTCCATTTACAATGCAATTTTTCTTTAGTAGTATGAGTGGCATTATTTTAGGAGGGAAGAAGGGGGCATTATCCCAACTATTATATATTCTTATAGGACTTATAGGTATTCCTGTATTTACAAAGGGGGGAGGTCCTCAATATATATTTCAACCTACATTTGGATATTTAATTGGACTAATAATAGCAGCATATGTAATTGGTAAAGTAGTTGAAATAAAAAAGAATAGTTTTAAAAATTTACTTTTAGCAAATTTTTTGGGAATTATAGTTATTTATTTCATTGGAGTAATTTATTTTTATTTAATAAACAGATTCTATTTAGGTATGAATATAACTATAAGCTTAGCAATTTATAATGGATTTTTGATAACTCTTCCAGGAGATGTTATTAAGTCAATAGTAACAGCTTTAGTTGGTACTAGGGTAGTTAATACAATAAGAATAAAGATGTCTGTTTAAAATAACAATTTGTTTTAAAGTAATTAAAATTCATTTAGAAATTTTTGGGTTTCAGAAAGAGGCGTGGAATGAGAGGAGTTAGAATACTTGGAATTGGCCATTATTGTCCCGATAATATTATTACAAATAAGGATTTAGAGTCTATTGTTGAGACCACAGATGAGTGGATAGTAAAAAGAACTGGAATAAAAGAAAGAAGAATATCAACTGGTGAAGGAACTGTTGATTTAGCATATAAGGCAGCACTTAATGCTTTAACAAATAGTAAGTGTAGTAAGGAAGATATAGATTTAATAATCGTAGCTACTACTTCACCTGATAAACTAATGCCATCAACAGCATGTAGTATTCAAGGACTTTTAGGATGCAAAAATGCAGCAGCCTTTGATATATCAGCAGCTTGTTCAGGCTTTGTATATTCTTTAATAATTGCCTCGGGATTGATAAAGACAACAGATAAAAAGAAGGCATTAATTATTGGGTCTGAAGTATTATCAAAGATAGTTGATTGGTCAGATAGAAATACATGTGTATTATTTGGTGACGGAGCAGGTGCAGCAGTAATAGAATTATGTGAAAATGAAGACTCAATTATAAGTACTTGTTTTGGAGCAGATGGAAATTTAGGAGAAAAATCATTAGTTGCATCGGAACTAAAATTAAAAACTCCTTTTTCTTTTGATAATTCAAATGAAAAGAGATATATAGAAATGAAAGGTGGAGAAGTTTTTAAATTTGCAGTATCTATTTTACCAGAAATAATTAAAGAATTATTAGATAAGGCAAATGAAGATATAAATGATATCAAGTATATTGTGCCACATCAAGCAAATTTAAGAATAATAGATGAAGCTGCTAGAAGATTACAAATAAATAGAGAAAAGTTTTATGTAAATGTAGATAGATATGGTAATACTTCTGCAGCCAGTATACCAATAGTTTTAAGTGAACTATTAGATAAAAAGCTCATAAATAGAGGCGATAAAATAATATTAGCAGCTTTTGGTGGTGGATTAACCTGGGCTGGTGCATTAATTAAATTTTAGGAGGAATATAAAATGGTATTTGAAAAAATTAAGGAAATAGTTATGGATCAATTAGGAGTTAATGAAGAGGAAGTAAAATTAGAAACTAACTTTATTGAAGATTTAGGAGCTGATTCTCTAGATTTATTCCAAGTAGTTATGGAAATTGAAGATGCCTTTAATGTAAAGGTAGAAAATGTAGAAAAGATTAAAACTGTGGGGGATGCAGTTAAATATATTGAGAGTGTTGCATAAAAGTATAGCTATATAAATTTATATTGGAGGAAAACTCATGGATAACAATATATGCAATTTGTTAAATATTAAGTATCCTATTTTTCAAGGGGGAATGGCATGGGTTTCAGATAGTTCTCTAGCAGCAGCCGTATCTAATGCTGGTGGTCTTGGAATAATTGCAGGTGCAAATGCTCCTGCAAATTTTGTAAGAGAGGAAATTAGAAAAGCTAAAGAACTAACTAATAAACCTTTTGGAGTTAATATAATGTTATTATCTGAAAATGCAGATGAATTATCAGATATTGTCATAGAAGAAGGAGTTAAAGTTGTAACTACTGGTGCTGGAAATCCAGGAAAGTATATTGAAAAGTGGAAAAATGCAGGGATAAGAATAATTCCAGTTGTTGCGTCAGTAGCTTTAGCAAAAAGAATGGAAAAGGCTGGTGCTGATGCAATTATAGCAGAAGGCTGCGAAGCAGGAGGGCATATTGGAAAGCTAACTACTATGGTTTTAGTACCACAAGTAGCTGATGCTGTAAATATTCCTGTTATAGCCGCAGGTGGAATTGCAGATGGAAGAGGTGTTGCCGCTGCCTTTATACTTGGTGCAAAAGGTGTTCAATTAGGAACTAGATTTTTAGTAGCCAATGAATGTACAATTCATGATAACTATAAGCAAGCAGTAATAAATGCTAAAGATATAGATACTGTTGTTACAGGAAGATCAACAGGACACCCTGTTCAAGTTATTAAAAATAAACTAGCAAGAAAATATATTAATATTGAAAAGGAAAATGTTTCATTAGAGAAAATGGAGGAATTAGGAAGAGGGGCATTAAGAAAAGCTGTAAAAGATGGGGATATGGAAAATGGATCAATTATGGCTGGACAAATTTCAGGACTTATAAAGAAAAGGCAAAGTGCTAGAGAAATTATTGAAGAAATCTTCCTTGAATATGAAAAAATTAATAATAGTTTTTAGGAGAGATAAAAATATGAAAATAGCATTTATTTTCTCAGGTCAAGGATCTCAATATATAGGTATGGGTAAGGAATTATATGATAATATTTTAGTTTCTAAAGAGGTTCTTGATAAAGCAAAGGATTTACTAGATTTTGATATTAAAGAATTAATCTTTAATGGTAAAAAAGAAGAGTTAGATATTACTGAAAACACTCAACCTGCAATTTTAGTTACATCTATTATGGCTATGAAGGCTTTAGAAGATAAAGGAATAAAACCATATGTAGTAGCAGGATTAAGTCTTGGAGAATATTCAGCATTAATTGCCTCAAAATCTTTATCTTTTGAGGAAGCTATACCACTAATAAGAAAAAGAGGAAAGCTTATGCAAGAAGCAGTTCCAATAGGCGTTGGTGCTATGGCTGCAATTATAGGATTACCATTATCTAAATTGAATATAGCCATAAATGAAGCTAGCAAAATTGGAGTAGTAGAGATATCAAATTATAATACCAATAACCAAATAGTTATTGGTGGTGAAAAGCTAGCAGTTGAAAAAGCAAAAGAATTAGCATTAGACATGGGTGCTAAAAGAGCAATTGAACTTAAGGTATCAGGACCTTTCCATACTTCTTTATTAGAAAGTGCTTCTATTAAGCTTAAAGAGGAATTAAATAAAATAAATTTTAATAATCCAGAAATTAAAATAATATCTAATGTTACAGCTGATATTATTGAAAATAAAGAAGAAATAAAAGAGTTACTTTGTAAGCAAATTAAATCTTCTGTTAGATGGTCTAAAAGTGTGGAAAAGATTATTAATATGGGAGTAGATACTTTTATAGAACTTGGACCTGGTAGAGTATTAAGTGGATTTATAAAGGAAATTAGTAGAGAAAAAGGTTTAAAACTTAATATCTTTAATGTTGAAGATATGAAATCTCTAAAAAAGACATTGGAAGGGGTTGAGTTATTAGATGGTTGTTAATAAAAATGCAATAGTAACAGGTGGAACTAGAGGAATTGGAAGAGAAATAGCTAAGACTCTAGCTGAAAATGGAGCTAATATTGCAATTAATTATAGAAAATATAATGAAGAAATAGAGAATTTATTAGAAGAGTTAAGAACTTTAGGAGTTAGGGCATTAGCCATTAAATGTGATATTAGTAATGAAGATGAAGTTAATAATTTTATTAAAGAAGTAAAAGAGAATTTTGGAAGTGTTGATATATTAATAAATAATGCTGGAATAACAAAAGATGGACTATTATTAAGAATGAGTGAAAAGGACTTTAATGATGTTATTGATGTTAATTTAAAAGGAACTTTCAATATGACAAAGGCTGTATCATCAATAATGGTTAGGCAAAGATTTGGTAAAATAATTAATATTTCATCTGTAGTTGGAGTAGCTGGAAATGCAGGTCAGTGCAATTATGCAGCTTCTAAAGCTGGTGTAATAGGATTCTCAAAATCAATAGCAAGGGAACTAGCATCAAGAAATATCAATGTTAATGTAATAGCTCCTGGATATATTAATACAGATATGACAAAGGTTTTGCCAGAGAAAGTAAGGGAGGAAGTTTTAAAGACTATCCCTATGAAAAAAATAGGAGAACCAAAAGAAATAGCTAATTTAGTTTTATTCTTATCATCAGATTTATCAAATTATATAACAGGGCAAGTGATAAATGTAGATGGTGGAATGGTTATGCATTAAAGGAGAGAATTAGTATGAAAAGAAGAGTTGTAGTTACAGGATTAGGAGCTATAACACCAATTGGTAATTCTATTGATAGCTTTTGGAATTCTGTAAAGGAAGGAAAAAATGGAATAGATAAAATTAAATGCTTTGATACAACAGATTTTAAAGTTAAGGTAGCAGCAGAAGTTAAAGATTTTAATGCAGAGGATTTTCTAGGGAAAAAGGATGCCAAAAGGCTAGATAGATTTATACAATTTGCGTTAATATCTGCAAAAGAGTGCAAAAAAGATAGCAATATAGATTTAGAGTCTGTTGATAGAGAAAGATTTGGAGTTATATTTGGTTCTGGAATTGGTGGTCTTATTACAATAGAAAATCAAATGACAAATTTAATTAATAGAGGTCCTAGCAGAGTATCACCCCTTGCCATTCCAACTATTATTTCTAATATGGCTGCTGGAGCAATTGCTATAGAATTTGGTATTGAAGGAAGCTGTTTAAGTATTACTACGGCTTGTGCATCATCAACACATTGTATAGGAGAGGCTTATAGAAGTATAAAGGATGGATATTTAGACAGAGCTATAGTAGGTGGAACAGAAGCTTCAATTTGTAAATTTGGTATTTCAGGATTCCAATCTATGACTGCTCTTAGTAAAAGTGAAGATATTAATAGAGCATCTATTCCTTTTGATAAGGATAGAAATGGTTTTGTAATGGGTGAAGGTGCAGGTGCTTTAATATTAGAAGATTTAGATAGTGCCTTATCTAGAGGAGCAAAAATATATGGTGAAGTAGTTGGATATGGAACTACCTGTGATGCCTATCATATTACATCTCCAAAATTAGATGGAGATGGAGCTTATAGAGCTATGAGAGATGCTATAAGAGATGCAAATATATCTCCAGATGAAATTGGATATATAAATGTACATGGAACTTCAACAGAAATAAATGATAAAGTCGAAACAGTAGCAATTAAAAGAGCTTTTTCTGAAGCAGCAAAAAAAGTATATGTAAGTTCTACTAAATCTATGACAGGGCATTTACTTGGAGCAGCTGGTGCAGTTGAAGCAATAATTTCAATTAAGGCATTAGAGGAAGGCTTTATACCTGCAAATATAAATTATTTAAATCCAGATGAAGAATGTGATTTGAATTTAGTTGCTAATAATGGGAAAAGTGAAGATATAAATTATGCTATGTCAAACTCCTTAGGATTTGGTGGCCATAATGGAACTATAATATTGAAAAAGTGGAGAGGAAAATAAGATGTTAACTTATGAACAAATTAAAGATTTAATAAAATCAATTGATTGCTCTTCTCTTAGGGTCTTTGAATTAGAAGATCAAGATTTTAAATTAAAGTTAAGTAAGAATGAAGAAAGTTTAAAAAGTAATATAGAAGATAATAATTTAGTAAATGAATCAGAAGCTAAAGTTGGTTCATCTAAAGTAAAGAGAAATTTAGTTAATAATATGGAAGAAACAAATAGTAATGATGCTAATATTAACTCAAATGAAGTTCTTTATAATATAGTTAAATCTCCTTTAGTTGGAACTTACTACTCTTGTGGAACTCCTGGAGGAAAGGCTTATGTTAAAAAGGGTGATTATATTAAAAAAGGGGATGTTCTTTGTATAGTAGAAGCCATGAAGATAATGAATGAAATAACTTCTGAATTTGATGGCGAAATAGTTGAAGTATTAAGAAGTGATGAAGACATAGTAGAATATGGAATGGAATTATTTAAAATAAAGTAGGTGAAGGCTTTGGATATAAAAGAAATAATGGAAATAATACCCCATAGATATCCCTTTTTATTAATAGATAAAGTAGAAGAATTAGAAAATAATAAAATAATTGCTATAAAAAATGTTACTATGAATGAATATTTTTTTCAAGGACATTTTCCAACAGAGCCAGTAATGCCAGGTGTCTTAATTATAGAAGCCTTGGCTCAAACTGGAGCAGTAGCTTTACTTAAGAGAGATGAATTCAAAGGTAAGATAGCTTATTTTGGTGGAATAAATAATGCTAAATTTAGAAGAAAAGTAGTTCCAGGTGATACTTTGAAATTAGAAGTTGAACTAACTAAAATTAGGGGTATAGCAGGAATTGGAAAAGGAATTGCCTATGTGGATGGTAAAAAGGTATGTGAGGCAGAGCTAACCTTTATGGTTGGTTAATAAAGAGGTGTTTTAATGATTAGAAAGGTATTAATAGCTAATAGAGGAGAAATAGCAGTAAGAGTAATAAGGGCTTGCAAAGAGCTTGGAATAAAAGCAGTAGCCATTTACTCAGAAGCTGATAAGGATGCTATGCATACTCAGTTAGCAGATGAAGCTATCTGTGTTGGAAAACCTAAATCTAAGGACTCATATTTAAATGAAAGTAATATTATAAGTGCAGCAGTAATTACTAAATGCAATGCAATACATCCAGGTTTTGGATTTCTATCTGAAAACTCTGAATTTGCAGCAATATGTGAAGAATGCAATATAAAATTTATTGGACCTACTAGTAAGACTATTGGAATAATGGGAGATAAGTCTAGGGCAAGAGAAATTATGAAAAATGCAGATGTTCCAATAATTCCAGGAAGTAATGGAATAATAGAAAGTTTGGAGGATGCATATATAGAAGCTGATAAAATAGGATATCCAGTAATGATAAAGGCAGCTTTAGGTGGCGGTGGTAAAGGTATAAGAATAGTTTATACAAAAGGTGATATAGAAAATGCTTATTTTACTGCTAAAACTGAAGCTAAAGTAAATTTTGGAGATGATACCATTTATATTGAAAAATTTATAGAGAATCCTAGACATATTGAATTTCAAATTTTAGGAGATGAACATGGAAATATAGTTCATTTAGGAGAAAGAGACTGCACTGTTCAAAGAAGAAATCAAAAAGTATTAGAAGAAGCTCCATCAACAATATTAAGTGAAAGTCTTAGAGCAGAGATGGGTAAGGCAGCTATTAATGCTGCAAAAGCAGTTAATTATGTAAATGCTGGTACTATAGAATTTTTGGTAGATAAGCATGGAGATTTTTATTTTATGGAGATGAACACTAGAATACAAGTAGAACATCCCATAACTGAGATGGTTACATCTATAGATATAGTAAAAGAACAAATAAATATAGCTAATGGAGAAAGCTTAAGATTTTCTCAAGAGGATATTAAAATTAAAGGGCATGCTATTGAATGTAGAATAAATGCCGAAAATCCTAGTAAGGGATTTATCCCTTCTCCAGGAAAGATAGAATTTTTAAATTTGCCTGGTGGTAATGGAATAAGAGTAGATACTGCAGTTTTTACAGGGTATACTATTCCACCAACTTATGATTCTATGATAGCAAAATTAATAGCTTATGGGAATAATAGAGAAGAGGCTATTAATAAGATGTTAAGAGCATTAGAGGAGTTTGTAATTGAAGGAATTGACAATAATATTGAATTTCAGATAGATATTTTAAATAATAATAAATTTCGCTTAGGAGACTATGATACTAGTTTTATAAGCAAAGAATACGATTTATAGTTGGTGAAAAAATATGGGGATTTTTAAAAAAAGACAATATGGAGTTATAAACATAACTAATTTAGAAGAAATGGATATACCAGTAGTTCCAGATGGAACTTGGATAAAATGCAGCAATTGTGGTAAGATTCTATATAAAAAATCCTTAGAGGAAAATTACAATGTTTGTGTAAATTGTAATTATCATTTTAGGCTTGGAAGTTATGAAAGAATTAAACAAATTTGTGATAAAGGAACATTTAGGGAATTCAATAAATATATGAAGTCAAAGAATCCAATGGATTTTCCAAACTATGAAGAAAAATTAAAGGCAAATGAAGAAAAAAGTAGAACTAATGAGGCGGTTGTAACAGGTGAATGTGAAATAGGTGGAAATAAAGCAATTATTGCTGTTATGGATTCAAATTTTTTAATGGGAAGCATGGGAACGGTAGTAGGAGAGAAAATTACTATTGCAGTAGAAGAAGCTACAAAAAGAAGGCTACCTATAATTGTATTTACTGCTTCAGGTGGAGCAAGGATGCAGGAGGGAATATTATCCCTTATGCAAATGGCTAAAATTAGTAGCGCATTATCAAGACATAGTGATGCAGGATTGCTATATATAACTGTTTTAACAGATCCAACAACTGGAGGAGTAACAGCAAGTTTTGCAATGCTTGGAGATATAATATTAGCAGAGCCGAAAGCTTTAGTAGGATTTGCAGGAAGAAGAGTAATTGAGGGAACTATAAAAGAAAAATTGCCAGAAGATTTTCAAAGTGCAGAATTTTTATTAGAACATGGATTTATAGATAATATTATAAAAAGAGATAATTTAAAAATGGCTCTTTCAGCTCTTCTAAATTTTCATATAATTAAGGAGGTGTAGTGGTGAAAGATATTAAGGCTTATGATAGATTGTTAATTGCAAGAATGATAGAAAGACCAACTGCACTAGATTATATAAGTAAAATATTCACTAACTTTTTTGAATTACATGGAGATAGAATTTTTAGAGATGATAAATCTATTGTTGGTGGAATAGGTCTTTTAAATGGAAGACCTACAACTATAATAGGTATTCAAAAAGGGAAGGACCTAAAGGAAAATATGGAGAGAAACTTTGGATCTCCATACCCAGAAGGATATAGAAAAGCATTAAGATTAATGAAGCAAGCAGAAAAATTTAATAGACCAATTGTATGCTTTATAAATACTTCTGGAGCCTATTGTGGAATAGAAGCAGAAGAAAGAGGCCAAGGAGAAGCGATTGCAAGAAATTTAATGGAAATATCTAAAATTACGGTTCCTATAATTTCTATAATAATTGGAGAAGGTGGAAGTGGTGGAGCTATTGCATTAGCATGTGGTGATAGAGTTTGGATGCTAGAAAACTCAGTTTATTCAATATTATCACCTGAAGGCTTTGCTTCTATATTATTAAAGGATCCATCAAAATCAAAGGAAGTTGCAGAAATTATGGGAATAACCGCCTATGAGCTGTTAGAAAGAGGAATAATTGAAAAAATAATAAAAGAACCAAAGGGAGGAGCTCACAAAAATTTAGATTTAGTTGCTACTTCTATAAAGGATGAATTAATTAAAGAATTTAAAATTTTACTTAATAAACCTAAAGATATATTATTAGAAGAAAGATATCAAAGGTTCAGAAAGTTTCAATAAGCTTCAATAAGTTAGTAGAAAATATTATATTGCTTGTGACCTGGCAAGATCCAAGTCACTGCAAAAGTATATTTACACACCTTTGAAACTAAAGAAAAAACTTCTCAAAGCTTGGAGCTTTGAGAAGTTTTTTTCTTTACAATATAATCGATATTTCTCCTGAAATTATTTTCTCATTGGAGTTGTTTAGATTTTTAATTAAAAGAGCACCATCTTCTAAAATATCTATTGGGATAACTTTTCTTATAGAATTCTTGTATTCTAAGGTAACTTCTCTATTAAGTATTAGTGAATTATTTCTATATATTTTTAGAATTTTATCTTTATTTCCATTTATTAATGCATTATATTGTTTATAAAAATTTTCTAAGAATTTATTTAAAATTTCTCCCCTGCGGAAATATTTTCCGGTTGAAATTAATAATGATGTTGCTTTATTTTTTAACTCATCATTAAAATCACTTAATGCTAAATTAACATTTATGCCTACCCCAATAACTATGTAGTCAACTTTATTATTTGAAATTTTCGATTCTGTTAGGATACCGCATAATTTTTTTGAATTTAGATAAATATCATTGGGCCATTTAATTTCAGTATTTATTCCAAAATCTAAAAAAGTATTATGTAAAGCTGTAGAAGTTAAAATTGTTAAGAAGTTTATATACTTTAATTCTATAGAAGACTTTAATAGCATGGAAAACCAAAGTCCTTTTCCTTTAGGAGAAATCCAAGTTCTACCTTTCGTTCCTTTTCCATCACTTTGTGTATCACTTATTACTATAGTATCTTTAATAAAGCCCTTTTCACCTATTTTTTTGCAGAAGGTATTAGTGGAATTAATTGTATCTAGAAAAATAAAGTCTATATTTTTATATTTTGATATGAATTCATTATTCATAGTATATTACCGCCATTTCATTTTTAAAAATAATATTTTAATACTTATAGATATTTTAACCTTAGTGGTAAATGTTGTCTATGATATAAAGGTATTTAAATTGTGTAATATATAAGTTATAATATACTAAATAATTAGCTTAATTATAATATTCTAATTGCAATAAGGGGGCATTTAAGTGAAAAGAAGTGATTATATTTCTTGGGATGAATATTTTATGGGTGTTGCTATTTTAGCAGGGATGAGAAGTAAGGATCCTAGCACTCAAGTTGGTGCTTGTATAGTAGATAATGATAATAAGATATTAAGTCAAGGCTATAATGGATTGCCTAGAGGATGTTCAGATGATGAATTCCCTTGGAGTAGAGAAGGAAATATGCTTGAAACAAAATATCCTTATGTAGTTCATGCTGAACTAAATGCAATATTAAATAGTAGAGGGACTAATTTAGTAGGTTCAAAGATATATGTTGCTTTATTTCCTTGTAATGAATGTGCAAAGGCAATAATTCAATCAGGAATTAAGGAAGTAGTTTATTTATCAGATAAATATTCTGATACAGATATTGTAAAAGCATCAAAGAGAATGTTTAGTGCTGCTGGAGTTAAGATTACTAGA
>OGSQ01000298.1_pt1 | contig 24349 bp, 13 predicted proteins | sample 1573921 | NCBI WGS metagenome assembly OGSQ01 (sample SAMN03295832, study PRJEB24534) | human gut metagenome | isolation source: fecal sample 7 from infant 4 | host: Homo sapiens | place: USA: Pittsburgh, PA | collected 2014-07 | reverse complement strand
GATCTAAAGAGAATATTAAATAAATTAAAAAATATTGAAGAAGTTTATTGTAATAATATAGATTTAGGTTTATGTCATAATGATTTAAATACTTCAAATATTCTATACACAGAAAGTAATATTTTCTTTGTTGACTTTGAGTTTTCTGGAATGGGTGATATATTTTTTGATTTAGCTACTCTTTCTTGGTTTTTAAATGATGATTTAAAGATGGAATTACTTAATAGTTATTTTGGATATTTTAATCTTTCTTTAAAAGAAAAATTAGAAAATTATATTTTTGTAGTAAAATTGTGGAATGCCACTTGGAGCTTTATAAAATCTATAAATAGCAATAGCCTTTATGATTACAGATTAGGTGGAAATATGATATTAGATGATTTAATTAAAAACTATCTTTAATTGAAACCTCCCCCTAATTTAAATAATCCATTAATTAAATACCTATTTTACCTAAGTAGTTTTCTCTTTTTACAGTTTAACAATTACTTCTTTCTTGCATATAATAAAGAAGCAATACTTTGGAGTTCTTACCTTGAACTATAATGATTTTTTAGAAGACTTAGAAGAATATATAAGAAACTCAGATTTAAGTATAGGCCAAGCTGAAATTCTTGGAGCTACCTTAAACTCCTTAGGATATCTTATAATAGCTTATGGTGCTAAAATAGATATTTACGAATTACTAAATGAGGAAACTAATAGTGATGCTTCACTTAGAACATTTCTTTTTGGTCAAGGTATTATTGCTTTGGGATATTCAATACTATGGGTAGTATCTTTAAATAGATTAAAAACTAAAATACTAGAAAATGATTATTTAGAAAGACAAAATAGCCTTCATGCTTATAGAAAAGTAGAGATTTCATACCTTCTAAGTGCATTTGCTAATTTTCTTAGACTTGAAGCTTTTTATGAACTACTTGCACTTAAAGACGAAGAATTACGTGAAGAAGAGTTAAATGAAGAAGAATAATGGCTTTATGAAATTTATATTAAATTTCATAAAGCCATTACTATACTCTACTTATATTTCTTTATTACTTGTATTGCAATACAGCTTGGTCCCCCTTGAGTTATAAATGCTGGACCTAGCTTCTTTATTTCTAAGTCTATATTTTCAACCATTTCTCTTAATACAGCTTCTGCTTCTTTGGCCAACCCTATATTACATCCATGAGAAATATAGTATTTATAATCACTATTTGCTCCTATTTCTTTTAAATGATCTACTATCTTTTTTATAGCCTTCTTATAAGTTCTCTTGGCAGTAAACTTCTCCATGGACTTACCATCTGTCGATAAAGTCATTACTGGAACTAAGCTTATCATACTTCCTACTTTGCCTAATAAAGAAGAAATTCTTCCCCCTCTAACTAGAAAATCAAAATCATGTGGAATTAAAAATGAGCTAGATGTCTCTTTAAGCTTATTAATTACATTTACAATTTCACTTTTAGTTAATCCATCTTCTACAAGTTTAACTGCTAAATCTACTAAATACTTATGAGGACCACATAAAGTTTGTGAATTAATGACTTCTATCCTATCTGGGTTACTATCCATATTCTTAGCCATACAAGCTGAATTATATGTTCCAGATAAACCATCTGCCATAGAAATATTAATGATTTCATCATCTTTATATTTATTTTGTAGTTCCACTACTCCACCTATAGATGGTTGAGATGACTTTGGAACATGTCCTTTATTAATAATCTCAATAAATTCTTCTGAATTTATCTCTTCATATTCCATATAACTTTTATCATTAATAGTTACAATTAATGGAGAAATATCAACATTATTAGCTTGTCCTTCATTAATAGAGTAAAGGGTAGATGAGTCTGATATTATTTTAATCATCTTTAGTCTCCTATCATTAATTTCTTCAGTAAATCTATGGTTACTGAATTAAGAGTAACACCACATTTATTGTAGGTCAACAAATATTTTGTAAACATTTAATTTTTTAATTAATAAAGTAAAAACATACAATTAAATTCATAACTCTCTCTACCTTCTACCTGTAGCTATTAAAAGTAAGAACATATAGTTAAACTTAATATAATACTAACTAATAAAAACTTTAGTACCTTCTGGTATATTATCATATATCCATTTGGCATTAACCTTCTCTAACCTTACACATCCATCTGATAATGCCATTCCAAGCCTACCGTCTCTTACACTTCCATCTAAATTATATATTATAGAATGAAATAAATAATTCCCCTTAAACTGTGTATAATACCAACATTTATATCCCCTTTCTACTCCAAAATATAACCCCTTAATTCCTACTGAAAAAGTTCCCTTTGGAGTTGGAGTAGACTTCTTTCCTATTGTACAAAGATAACTGTGTAATAACTTCCAATTATTTTTATATCCTGTAAAAATATTAACTTTAAAATTTTTAAGATCCACAAATATAAAGTATTTTGTATTACTTGAGAAGTTTCCTGAATTTACATACTTTGTAGTCTTTTCAATATAATTTTCCTCTCCTCTAAATGCTGAAATAATCTTATTAATTATCCTCAAATCAATACCTCTCTATTATTGCTTATAAACTATACTATGCAATAGTAATTAAAGATTCTAAAAATCATTAATCATCTTATATGTGACTATGTTACATACAGTTAATTGTTTTCAGTATATATTGATATCAAGTAAATAAATTTCAGGAGGAAATATAAATGAAAAATAAAAAATGGTTAATAGGAGCTTTAATTTTAGGTTTTTCCTTTTTCATATCAGTCTTTTTAGTAAAACCTATTGGAGTATCCACTCAATTTTCAGTTTTATCAGGCATAATTCATAGTTCCATAGATAAGGATGTTATTAAAGAGGATCCAACAAGAGAAAGTGGATATATAAGCTCAAATGCATATTATGATAAATCTGAAGGTAAACTAGCAAAATCAATTAAAAATCCACTAAATTATGATTTTATCTTTGTTTTAGCTATACCTTTAGGAGGATATTTAGGATATACATTGTTAAAGAAGAAAAACTTAATACAAACTTCTGAATTTGAAGATGTAGAAACTCAAAGTTGTTCTATTGATGAAAATAAGTCAACTTCTACATGTAGTATAGAAGAAAAATGTTTTATAAAAAAATATGGTCCTAGTTTCTTCGGTGGAGCAATATTATTATTTGGTGCAAGGCTTGCAGATGGATGTACTAGTGGACATATGATGAGTGGAATGATGCAAGGAAGTGTAAGTGGATATATATTTGCCCTTTCTGTATTTGCAACTGCTATTCCAACAGCAATTATTTTAAATAAAAGAAGAACTAATAATAGGAGGGCTTAATTATGGAAATTATATTAGCAATATTATTAGGTGGCTTTTTCGGATTTGCTCTTTCCCTAGCAAAAGCTACTAATTTTAATAAAATACTAAAAATGTTACGATTAGAAGATTTATCCCTTGCAAAAATAATTCTTTTTGCTATAGGATTTTCAAGCGTACTATTATCTCTATCTAATGCTTTAGGAATCTTTGATATATCTAATTTAAGTGTAAAAACTATGAATCTTGGCGTAGTCTTAGGTGGACTTTTATTTGGATTTGCTTTTGGCTCAATTGGGACATGCCCTGGAACTTGCCTTGGAGCTATTACTAATAAGAATACTATAAAGAAAGCACTAGCAGCAGTTTTAGGTGGATTATTTGGTGCATTCTTATTCTCACTTTCATATGGTCCTTTAAAAGAAATGGGAGTGTTTGATGCTTTAAATCTTGGTAAGATAACATTATTTAATGTATCAGAAAAATTCCCTTCAGTATTTGAATTTGGTTTTACTGGATTATTCTTGGTAGGAGTATTGTTTATGATAGCAGCATACTTTTTACCAATTTCAATTTTAAAACCCGAGGATAAATAATACTATAAAAAAAGCTTTTACATAGAAAACTATGTAAAAGCTTTTTTTTTATTTATTCAGTTTTAATTTCTTCTTAAATAATAATCCACTTCCTACTAATATTAATGCTAATCCAACTAATATAAATAGTCTTACATCAAATACATCCCCTGTTGAAGGAAGATCTCCTTTACCTAAACTATTATTATTATCTATATTACCATTATTGGCATCTTCTTTTATCTTAACATTCTTGAAAGTAAATACTTGAGTCTTTGATGAATCTATAACAACTTCTACTTCAGTATCATCTTTGATATATCCCTCTGGAGCCTTAGTCTCTTTTAGAATATATTTACCATAGTCAACAGCTTCAAATCTTACTATTCCCTTTTCATCGCTAATTGATTTTGATATCTCCTTACCTTCTTTGTTATATAGAGTAAACTCTGCTCCCTTTAGTGGATTTCCATTTTCATCAACTTTTTTAATTTCTACTGTTCCTTTTATTCTAGTGTTTTCAATTTCATATGAATATACTGAATTATTCTCTTTAACACTTACTTCAATTTTTTCATCAGTACCAATATAGCCTTCTGGAGTTTTAGTTTCTTTAATATAGTAATCTCCATAAACTATATCTTCAAATAATGCTATTCCCTCTTCATTAGTTACTGCAGTTCCAATAACTTCATCAGCACTATTATAAAGAGTAAATTCTGCTCCAATTACCTTATTTCCATCTTGATCTAACTTATTAATTTTTATATCGGCTTTAATTTTAGTATTAGTAATGGTTCCTGCTTCATAAACTAGTCCAGTTTCTTTACTATTTACACTAACCTTTAATACTTCTTCTGAAAGGTTGTACCCTTCTGGTGCTTTAGTTTCTTTTACTTCATAATCTCCATAAGGGATATTTTCAAAGGTAACTTCTCCATTTTCATTTGATACTAAAGATTGAACTTTGTTCCCTTGAGAATCAAATAGAGTAAGTTCAGCATTTCCTAGGAATTTATTATCTTCATCTATTTTAAATGCTTTTATATTACCTAAGATTCTTTCATTTACTATAGTTTCTTTTAAAGTTATTCCATTTTCATTAATAGTAAAATCATGCTTATCATTCTTTAATAGATACCCTTCTGGAGCTTTAGTTTCTACATAATAGTAGTTTCCATAAACTAAGTTTTCAAATCTTACTACTCCATTTTCATCAATAATTGATTTTGATATCTCCTTACCTTCTTTGTTATATAGAGTAAACTCTGCTCCCTTTAGTGGATTTCCATTTTCATCAACTTTTTTAATTTCTACTGTTCCTTTTATTCTAGTGTTTTCAATTTCATATGAATATACTGAATTATTCTCTTTAACACTTACTTCAATTTTTTTATCAGTACCAATATAGCCTTCTGGAGTTTTAGTTTCTTTAATATAATAATCTCCATATACTATATCTTCGAATAATGCTATTCCATCCTCATTAATTACTGTAGTTCCAATAACTTCATCATCATTGTTATAAAGTGTAAATTCTGCTCCAACTACTTTATTTCCATCTTGATCTAACTTATTAATCTTTATGTCAGCTTTAATTTTAGTATCAGTAATTTTTCCTGCTTCATAAATTAGACCAGTTTCATTGCTATCTACACTAACCTTTAATATTTCTTCTGAAAGGTTGTACCCTTCTGGAGCTATAGATTCTTTTACTTTATAATCTCCATAAGGTACATTCGTAAATATAACTAGTCCATTTTCATCTGTTACAGCCTTTTGAACTACATTACCTTCTAAATCATATAAGGTAATTTCCGCATTAGATAAGAACTTATCATATTCATCTATTTTTACTACTTTAATATTGCCTAATATTCTTTCATTTTCTATAGTTTCTCTTAAAACTACTTCATTATCTTTTATCTCAAAATCATGTCTTGTGCTGTCTAATACATATCCTTCTGGTGCCTTAGTTTCAATATAATAGTAGTTTCCGTAAACTAAATCTTCAAATTTAGCTATTCCATTTTCATCTGTTTCAACTTTTTGAACTTCTTTATCAAATAAATCATAAACAGTGAATTCTGCACCCTTTAACTGATTATTATTTCCATCACTCTTTGAAATTTCAAGATTACCCTTTATTCTAGTATTTTCAATTTCAATAGATTTATCAACATTATTTTCTTTGATACTAACATCGAACTTTTCATCAGTTCCTATATATCCTTCTGGAGTCTTAGTTTCTTTAATATAGTAATCTCCGTACACTACATCTTCAAATAATGCTACTCCATCTTCATTAGTGACTGCAGTACTAATAACTTCATCATCACTATTATAAAGAGTAAATTCTGCTCCAACTACCTTGTTTGCATCTTGATCTAACTTATTAATCTTTATATTATCTCTAATTTTAGTATTCGTAATTGTTCCTGCTTCATAAAGTAATCCAGTTTCTTCTTGATCTACACTAACCTTTAATACTTCTTTTGAAAGGTTGTACCCTTCTGGGGCTTTAGTTTCTTTTACTTCATAATCTCCATAAGGAATATTGGTAAATGTCACTAGTCCATTTTCATCTGTTAGAGCCTTTTGAACTACATTACCTTCTAAATCAGATAAAGTGATTTCTGCATTTGCTAAGAAATTAGTATCTTCATCTACCTTTACTACCTTAATATTTCCTAATATTTTTTCATTATTTACAGTTTCTTTTAAAACTACTCCATTTTCACTAATAGTAAAATAATGTCTAGAACTATTTAATACATACCCTTTTGGAGCCTTAGTCTCAACATAATAATAGTTTCCGTAGACTAAGTTTTCAAATTTAACTATTCCATTTTCATCTGTTATTCCTTTAGCTGCTTCATTTTCAGATGTTTTATTATAAACAGTAAATTCTGCTCCCTTTAATGCCATATTATTTTCATCTAATTTTAATAATTCTAAATTAGCTTTAATAATACTATTTTCAAAAATACGAGTTATATTTTTACTATCATCTCCACTTTTTATAGTAAACTCCTGAATACTATTTTCATTTAGCATATACCCTTCTGGTGGAGCCACCTCTTTTACGTAATATGGAATATCAAACCTGATTCCATTAAATGTTAAAGCTCCTTCTTTATTTGTTTCACCTGAATCAATTTCATTTTTATATCTATCTAATAAAATAAACTTAGCTTCGTCAAGGCTATTCTTAGTCTCTTTATCTACTTTTTTTAAAGTTATAGAACCTAGTTCACCTACCCCACCACTACTTCCACCTTGGAATTTTACATTTATTTTATTTGAGTTTCCAGTTCCATTCATATTACTTCCTTTGAAATATGCCTTATTTTCAAAAGGAGATTTACTTTCATCTGTAACATAAGTTCTAAAAGTTAAAACATACGGTGAGTCTACTTTATTATTAAATTTAAAGGTAAATTTTCTAGTAGTCTTTTCATACTTAACACTATTCTCATTTAATTCAACTTGGTTTCCTTTACTTAAAGCACCATTTCCTGAATTAACAACGCCCTTAAATAATTCAACTGATGTTGTATCTAATTCTAATCCTTCTTGTAAAATATCCTCTATTTCGGCATCTCCTATTGGAACTGAATTAGAGTTTATTGATATCTTCCAATCTATATAATCATTTCCCTCTTTATAATCAGCTGTTTTACTTATTACTGAATTCTCTATCTCTTTAGATACTTCGCTAAATACATCCGGTGGTATAATACCTCCACTTATTTCAGCTTTATTTCTTATAGTTATTGGTTCATTATTATAAAACAGATTATCATCAGTAATCTTAGTTTTAAAAGTAATTTCATAAGTATCATTTATTTCATCATTAAAAGTATAAGTTAATGTTCCTGTTATATCCTTATTATCTGGATCATATTTAAGTCCAATCTTATCAACATCTACTTCCTCTTTTGTATTACCATCCTTTATTTTCTCTATTTTGAAAGATTTTTCGAGGAATTCTTGTCCTAAAGTAATATTATCTATAACTTTTACACCATTTAACTTAGTTTTATTTGTATTAACAATTATCTTCCAAGCCAATTCCTTAGTAAAATAATCATATCCAATATTTTCTTTTTTAATTACTTCACTAGATACATTCTGAGTCCCTTCAGAATTTGCGCTTGGTATATTATCAGCCGTTAATACTACATTATTTTTATACTCTTTGTTACTTACATTTGATGCATAAACCTTATTATCTGTTAGTTCTGTTTTAAATGTTATAGTATATTCCGTATTAATGCTCTTTTTAAATTCATAATTAATAGTGCCTGTTTTTACAGTATCTGTACTGTCTGCTTCTTTATAGCTGAATCCACTTGTATCTGCATTATCTCCTTCAATCTCAAATGAATCTTTCACATATTTTTGTCCTGCTGGTATATCGTCTTGAATTATTGGATTATTAATTTCCATTTTATTACTGTTGACTTTTATTTGCCATGTTATATAATGATTTTTTGCATCATATCCTAAACCATTCTTTCTAACAATATTACTTGTTATCCCTACACCATTTGAATTATCAGATGCTATTAATTTTTCTCCAATAAATACATTAGCTGTATTGGTAAAACTCTTATATTCATTATTTTTATAAAAATCCTCATCTTTTATTTTAGTTGAAAAAGTTATAGTATGTTGTTCACTTATTTTCTTTTCAAAAGTGTAAGATAACTTGTTATCCTTATATTCAAAAGTAGTAGTACTTGTATCATCAACCTTAAAAGTATCACTTATTAACTCTAGCCCCTCTGGGATAATATCTTCTACCTTAAAATTATCAAGATCTAAATTATTATTATTTACTTGAATAATCCAATCTATTTGCCCAATTAATTTCCCATTTTCATCTCTATATGTGCTATCTTTTCCTAATTTCTGAATATAATCTGTTTTCACATTTACTTTAGCTATATTTGATTCTTTTTTTCCACCATCCATGTCTAATAAAGCTTTATTCTCTAAGTCTTTGGATTTATTTTCTGAAGCTAAAATACTTATATCACTAATTTTTGTTTTAAAAGAAATTATGTGTTTCTCATTAACGTCATTAGGAAATTCATATATTAATATCCCTGAATTCTCTTTATCGGAAGGATCTGCCTCAGTATAAGAAAGACCAGATACAATTGATTGTCCATCCAACATTGCTGACCCCATTATATACTCTTGTCCAAAGGGAATATTATCTATTATTTTCGCACTTTTTACATTAACATTTTTTTCATTAAACTCTATATACCAAGTAATTTCATTTCCACTTCCATCATATTTTCCACTTTTTCTTATAGACGTTTCTGGAGGTGGATCCTGCTTAAACTTTACTTCAACTACTATTGGTTCAACTTCTGCCCCTAACTTAAATTCTATTTTTTCAATAGGTTCATTTCCTATATTATTCTGATCAAAGACAGCATCATACTGGAAATATCCTTCTACATTAGAATGAGTGCTTACATAATCAGTGAATTTAATTTTTACCTCTCCATTTGTCTCAAAGCTTGCCACTGCTATTATTTTGCCATCAGCATCCTTAATATCTAAATTAAAAGAATATTCCAAAGCAATTTGTATAGGTACCTTATGAGTATAAACATCGTCTTTCTTTATATTATTATCATTAGGAATTTTAAAATCATATCTTATACGTACCCCAGAAGACTTATCTATATTTTCTCCCAAAGGGTTATTCTGTAAATCTGTAAGTTTAACACTTGTAATAAATATAAACTCTTTATTTTCTTCGGCTTTTACTATATCTCCGTGACCAATTCCGGAAAATAACTGCATTATAAATAATACTAGTACTGTAAAAGCTACTCTTCTTGTCTTTTTCATAATCTCCCTCCATTGCATAATTTTGCTAATATTGATTATTAAAAAATTATAGTTATCAATACTCACAAAACACTCACAAATGGATAAAGTGTAAAGTTACAATTTATCTAATAAATTTAAATATAGCAACTCAGTTGATTTTCTAGGTTCTATATCTAACTCTTCCTTTAAGGTTATTTCTAGCTTTTTATAAATATTAATTATATTTAATTTATCATTAAACTTATAAAAAGTTTTCATAAGCATCTCTATGGCATCTTCATCTATAGGATTTAGTTTTAAAAACTTTTTTGTATACTCTTCTGATTTATAATATAAGTTTTTATCATAATAATATTTGCTTAAAGCTTTTATAGTATTAAGATAATATTTTTCAATATTTTCTTTTAAATCTATAGCCCAAACATAATCCTTACTTCCATATAAATCGCCCTTATACATTGATAGAATAACCTCAATATTTTTTATTTTTGGTTCATTTAAAATAATTTTTTTATTCATTAAATCTTCTAATTCCCATAAATCACAATATATATTTTCAAAAATTCCGCTATAACCGCCTTGCTGATGTATTATTTGATTTTCTATTCCATAAAATTTCAATGTTTTTTTTAGTCTATATACTGTATTATGTAAATTATGAAGTGCTTTCTCTGAGGTTAAATTAGACCATAGCATTTCACATAACTTCCATTTATCAACCTTTTCTCCTCTTAAATATATAAAGTATGCAAATAATTCTTCCTCTTTAACAGTTGGCCATTTTACTACATCTTTTCCACCATTCCCATATACTTCGAAGTTACCTAATGTAATTATTTGATTTTCATATGAATTTCCAGTAAAATAAATGCTCTTTTTTCTATATTTTAATAATCTTTTTACAGTAAGATCTAACACATCTTTTGTTAATGGCTTTAATATATAATTAATTGCATTTACCTTAAAAGCTTCAATGGCATACTTTTCATATGATGTTAAAAATACTATTTGTATATTTTCATTAAACTCTTCAATTTTCTCAGCAATTTCTATTCCGTTAATTTCTGGCATTTCTATATCTAAAAATACAACATCAGGCTTTAATTTATTTAAAGATTTTAAAAATTTATTTCCATTATAAAATTCTCCCACAATATTTAAGTATTCGTTTTTGCTAATAATATTTTTCTCAATCTCTAGAATTAAGGGATCATCATCAACAATTATAGTTCTCATTTCAATTCCTCACCTTTTTAAATAAAATTTATATTTATCTACTCCTTAAATTGTACCTCTTTCCAATACACTCATAAATACCACTTCCAAAAATAGAACAAATTTACTATTATCTTAATATTTTCTAATATAACTTGGTTTATCATAAAACAAGACATGATTTTTTATTAATTTTTCATTTTTATTGCACTTTTTTAATATAACTTTTTTTACATCATTTGCTTTATTTGTTATTACAATGTAAGCTATAAGAATATAAGGGAGGTTGATGCATATGTGGGGCTTTAGATTAAGCTCTATTATTGTTTATTAATGTAATTACCAAAGCTTTATAGAGCTTAATAAAAACTAAGTATTCAAATTAAGAATTAAGTTTTTAGGAGGTATTTATAAATGTCAAATTTAGCCTTAAAGGTATATAATAGAAATATAAAAGAAAATCAATCAAAACTTAGAAAGAAGGGAGAAATTCCTGGAATTATTTACGGTGAATTCCTTGAAGAAAATCTTCCAGTTAAAATGTGTAATGCAGAACTAAGAAGACTACTTAAAAAGAATAGCAGTGGATCAATTTTAGAAGTTTCACTTGAAGAAAGAAAAATTAACTGCGTTGTTAAAGAAGTACAGAAAAATGAGAGACATGAAATCATTCATGTTGATTTTCAATATATTAAACCTAATGAAATAATTAAAATGAGAATTCCAATTAAATTTATTGGACAAGATTTATTAGAAACTAAAAGACTTACATTAGAAACACATAATTTATATATAGATTTACAGGGAGATGTAGAAAAAATACCTGAATCTATAGAGATTGATGCTTCCGATATGAAATTAGATGATAAAGTATTTATTGAAGATATTGTTATTCCAGCGGATATAACAATTTTAAGCGACTCCAAAACTCTTTTAGCAGTTGTTAGTAGTCAATATTTTAATTAAATTATATAAGTTCTAACATATATAATTTAAAAAGGATGATTCTTAATATAGAATCATCCTTTTAATTATTAATGAGGTCTAACTATATACTGCACTATATAGCTTTGGCAAAATATACTTTAATTTTGAGAAGATATGAATTTAAAACTAGATTTACCTTGAGTAGAACTCTACTATTAGATTTTCATTTATTTCAATAGGTATTTCTTCTCTTAATGGATATCTTTTATATACAGCTTTAAAGTCATCTAAATTAGACTCAATGTAAGGTAGTGTATTTGTGTGGTTATTTAAGTAATAATTATAGTTAGAAGACTTTCTTGATTTTTCTCTTAAAGAAATTTCTGTACCTGGTTCAACCTTATAAGATGGTATATCTATCTTTTTACCATTTACTAATATATGACCGTGATTTACCATTTGTCTTGCTGCTCTTATAGAGTTAGCAAAACCCATTCTATATACAAGATTATCTAATCTAGACTCTAGTCTAATTAATAAAGCTTCTCCAGTTGTACCATTCTTAGCTTTAAAAGCATCTTCAACATATTTTCTAAATTGCTTTTCTAAGATTCCATAATAAGCTCTTAACCTTTGCTTTTCTAATAGTCTTATACCATATTCAGATAATTTTTTATCTGCTCTACTTGTTCCTTTAGTAGCTCTATTCATAGCCTTTGGATGTCCTGAAACATTCAATCCAAGCCTTCTACTTTCTTTAAATCTTGGGCTTCTCTTTCTAGCCATTTCTTTCCTCCTCTTTAAAATTAAAATATATTATTATAATATCATACAATTTAATTAATTGAAAATGATTATCATTATTATTTATCTTTGTTTATTTCATTTATCTCTATCATAATCCGTTTTTCTAACTAATTTGCAGAATATCTTACATTTTGTATTGAAAGTAAGATACTATTTATAAAAATTTTCATAAAAAATATTTTTAATATCTATGTTTCAATAAATGATTCACAGCATAAGTAATTGTGTTATTTTAAGTATAAAAATAATTTGTAAAGTAAATTACACCAATTGAAAGCATCGAGTTTTTAATTTTTACATAAGTTGCTTATGTAATTATCTAACTGAAAGTTAAATATAAACTAACTTAATAAAATGCAGAAATTTTATTACAACTTATATATTAATTATAAAAAAACTAGATTAGAAAATTAATTAACTTTCCAATCTAGTCTTTTAACTTACTTAAGATATATTTAATTTAAATATATCTTAAGTATTTATTAATAGCTTTATATATCCCTATCTGAAGAATAATATACTATTATTTTTTATTTTTCTTTTTTCTTAATAAGAATGCACCTGTTCCTAAAGCAGCAATACCAATAAATCCTATTATACTTTCTTGTCCTGTTATAGGTAACTTTCCTACATTATCCTTATTATTTGAATCTTCTATTTCAGTGTTATTTTCTTCTCCAGAGTTTCCTCCGTTACCAGAGTTATTTCCTGTGCCGGAGTTTTCTTCACCTTCTTGGTTATTTCCGTCCCCTTGATCATTTCCCTCTTCAGAATTATTTCCATCTTCTGGGTCGTTTCCATCTCCCGGATTATTTCCGTCTACTGAATTATTTCCATCTCCTGGATTGTTTCCATGGCCTGGATTTTCTCCATCTCCTGGATTCTCAGGTGCATCTAGTAATAAATCTAGTTGATCTTTAAATTTTTCATAGTTATCTAAACTATTATCTATTCTGATTTCTATATATCCAGCATTGCTATCTTTAAAGAATTTAAATAAATTAATCTTCTTTTCAACCTTTATTTTATATACTGTAGAATTTCCATCTACATATTTATTTTCTAAAGTTGTCTTTAATTTTTCTAAGTCTTTTATGAATTTATTAAACTCTCCCACAGTTATATTTTTAACTTCTAATACTAATGGATCATTAATATTACCTATGCCATATAATGGTGTTACTATATCTTTATCCACTATATCTACTATAAAGGAAGGTATCTCATCATTATTATCAAAACTCTTTATATCAATAGTTAAGCTATCTGACTTATTACTTCCATCAATAGTTGAAGCTGTTATAGTAACTTGTCCTTCCGCTTTAGCTATTACTCTAGCATTTCTTCCTAGCACTTCTATTTCAGCAATATTTTCATCACTAGTAGACCATTCTATATCTTTTATATCAGCTTCCTTATTTATAGTTGCTGTTAAGATATTGCTACTTCCTATGTATAACTGATTTATTTTACTATCAATTGTTATATTAGTTGCTAAAGAAATATCCTTCTCTACTGTTACTTTTATAGTTTTAGTTGATTTTGCTTTTTGACTATCTTCTACTGTATATGTAACACTGTATTCTCCTACTGCATTTTCATCTACTGTATTATCTGTTACTACTATATTAGATGTGATGTTACCTTCTTCTGGGTCCATTGCTGTTACTCCATCTAATGGATTAAAGTCTTCTCCTAATTTTATAACTTTATCTTCTGCATATATAATAGGAGCTTTATTTATAACTGTTACCTTTGGGTTAACTTCTACTTTACTTTGAACTTTAGTATTTTTACCTTTACTATCTGTTGCAGAATATAAAACCTTATATGTTCCAGGAATATTGGTATTTACATTACTTTCAACTTGCAGTTCTATATTTTTATCTTCGTCTTCTACAGTAACCCCATCTTTTGGTTCAAATTTATCTCCAACTTTTAATACATGATCCTTAACCCCTAATATAATCGGAGCCTTATTAGCTTTTACTGTTAAAGTAATTGTCTTTTCACCTTTGTTTCCATAAGAATCTATAGCTGTATATGTTATTTTATATTCTGTATCAACTTCTGGATCTAAGTCAATATCTTTATCTGAAGTAACTTTTATATCAGTTATTTCTCTACCTTTTGCATCTATTGCCTTAACACCCTCTAATGGTTCAAATCTTTGTCCAGCATCTATAGTTATATCTTTTAGATCTTCCCCATTTTGGGTAAATGTTGGTGGTGTTTTAACATCATCTTGAACTACATTTACTTGTACTGTTACAGTCTCAGATCTTTCTCCAAAACTATCTATAACTGTACATTGTAAATCATAAATTCCTGGTTTATCTTCTACAAACTCAGTTATTACTTCATCACCTTTTTTAACTTCAAGAGTTAACTTATCATCTTGATCATCATCTGACATAGTTATTCCTAGATTTTCTGCTGTTAACTCTAGTTTTTCTCCATCAGTAACTTCTAAATACTTATATTCTAAGCTTATTATAGGTGCTGTGTTCATAGTTATAAAGTCATTTTTGTTATAATCTACATTAGTTGTGTAATACTCTTTATTTGTATTACTTATGTATTTATATTCGTAATTGCTTGTTGGAATAACCTTATATTTAGGTGCTTCACCTTTATCTAGTAAATTAGTTGAATCAGGAGATTTTACATCTAATTCAAAGACATCAATTTTATTTCCTGTTTTAGGAATAGAATTTTCAGCTGTTATTAATACATCTATAGTATTATCTTCTTCATTTACCGTATAATCTACTAATATATCATTTGAACTGCTTGAGTATTCTTTATTCTTAAGCCTTGTCTCTACTTCTGATGTAATTAAGTCCTTTATACTATTTTCTCCATCCTTTAAAGATGCTCCCTCTAACTTAACACTAAATTGAAGTGCTTTTGGTATATCTTCTATATTGTCTATAGCTACTTTAACAGTATCACTATCAACTTTTTCTACAACTAATTTAAATTTATCTTCATTATTTTTTTGAACTTCCTTAAATTTGGGAGTTGCGTATACAATTGCAACAGTAGATGTTAATACTAAAGTCGATGCTATAGCAACCTTTGCTAATGATTTCTTACTTTTCATATACTTTCTCCTTTCTTACCTTTACAGGAGAGCTGTCTTAAAGACAGCTCAATTGTAAACTTATCTATTCTTTATTGCTTCACTCATTACACTACTATTAATTTCTACAACTTTATCATAAGAATCATTTATAGTTCTAGCACTTCCAGCATTTAAATCAATTTGTGGTAAATTATCTAAAGCTGGGATATCGTAATAGAAAGTATCACTTACTAATCTTTGTCCAATTGGAGTATCTCCATCTAATTTATTGTATCTATATAATTCTGCTTTAATAGAAGTTCCCTTTACATTAGGTCCATCTTCAAAGATTTTATCTTGTTGCTCTGGAGTTATCCAATATAGCCATGTACCTTCCGCAACTTCACCAAGCTCTGAATCCTCTGGTAATTTAGCTAATAGTATAGATTGAGCTTCCATAGCAAAGTTCTCATCATTTTCATTTAATACAAGTGGAATATTAAATGCTGGGTCACCCTTATATTCTCCAGTTACAATTATTGAACCAGCCTCAATAACTTTTCCATCTGCATACTCATAATCTGATTTTAATCTACCTATACCATTTTTATATACCTTATCTCCATTATCAATACCGATTTCGATATTATCTCCAGTTGGACCTAATATATCAAGTTCTGCTATTGAAATAGTTTCAGCTCCCTCAGCAACTAGCTTTACATACTTAGCATTAAATGCCCAAAGTTGTGTATTGTCGCTACTTCCTGCTTCATTGAAGTAAATAGTATTTTCCTTTGTAGTATCAAATGTACCTGAATGAGCCTTAACCCAATTTTCACCATCTTCACTTACAAGAACTTTATATTTGCTTATAGGATTGTAAGTGATTTCATTATTTTTCTTAAAGAAATTCATTATAGAGAATTTCTTAGTTTCTGTTTTTCCTGGTGTATATTTAAGCCCAACTATTGACTTAGTCTCTCCCATATCAACTGTTACATATGGATCACCGCTTAGAACTTGTCCATTTTCATTTAAAGCTTTTGATGCATTATACACAGTAGATATATCACTATCTTTTATGTTATTAATTGAACCATCTTGAGATTGTCCATGTCCTGTATTTTCATTAATAGCATCATCTTCACTTCTAGTGTTTGTATCAAATATCCAATTTTTATTAGATATACTTCCATCATGATTTACTTTTATATTTCCAATTGTTGATTCCTTAGTTACATTTAAGCTGTAATCATAAGCTTTAACCTTATATTCAAAAGCTCTATTATTTAATGTATCTAAAACATCTGTATATTCAGTAATATCACTTTCTTTATCTCTCTCAACAAACCCAACTGGAGTTTCTTTAATTCCTGTTGCAGTTGCTTCTCTTCTTATTATTTCATATCCAAGAATTTTATCTGAATCTCTATCTACACTTAATCTTAATGGAACTTCCTTTTGATTTAAGTAGCTCTTTTCAGTTATAGCATTTCCATTCTTATCTACACCAAATGTTCCATTAACTTTTGTTTCTGCATTCATAGTTATACTACTCATATCATTGTTATCTATTGCTTTTAATCTCTTTCTTCTAGCTTCATCATTTAAGTAGTATATTGCTTTATCTTCCTTATCATAACCCTTACTATCTAAGTACTTATTAGTTTCTGGACTTGCAACAATACCCCACTTTTCAAAATATTCTCTTAAATCTTTTTCAATTGCATCTGATGATCTCATTATAAATGTTTGGGCAGTTTGATCATGACCAACTTCTTTTGGTGCAACTCCATTTACCCTTGTAGCTCTATATAACTTAGCATAGAAAGTATCATTTTCTAAATCATTATCTGTATTAAGATCTAACATATCATAAGTATAGTCATTATCATATGCTAAATGTAATTGCCAGAACATTGCTAACTTATCAATTCCTGAACTTGCAAGACCTACACTGCCTGATGTTACCTTGTTGTATACCCCCTTGTATGATGTTCCTTCTATTCTAGATGTATTAATATCATTAAAGGTTTGAGTAATTAAAGCTAGTATATTATTTGTTACTTCTGCATATGTTAAACCTGGTCTATCATGAACATGTCCTATTTCATGATTAATACCCCAGCCAAATAATGACCCTTCATCACTATTTAATAAGTTTCCATTTTCATCAAATTTAAATGGAATCCCTTGCATCATACCAGGAATTGAACCATATCCAATACCTACGTGGTGGCCTGAAGCATACATAAATGCCCCTGTAAACATTCTTTGATATTTGATATTAATACGGTTTAATGGTGCTTTATTATCTTTAAAGAATTGTTGTTCACTCTTACCATTAAGCTTTTCTAAAGCATTATTCCCTATTTTTCCATCATTATCAAAATCTATTGGCTCTTCAAGTAAACCTTGTTGTGCATAAGATACCTTCATTAATTGTTCCCATGCCATCAATGTATCATAAACTCTATTTACTTGAGCTTCTTCATTTCCAGCCAATCCACTTTCTATACCCTTAAGAACTTGATCTGCTGCAAGAGACAGAGAAACTCTATCACTTTCTATTTCAGTACTATTTAAAATAGAAGTTTCAGGATCATAAGCATAAATATTTTTTGCTCTATCAGCTGGAGTTACAGTCTTAGGATATCTATCTTGTACTGTGCTAACATAAGATTTTAACTCTCTAATATATTCTCTAATTAATTCTTTAACTTCTGATTCCTTAGATGAATCATCCATCATATTATTAACATTTAAATGAGGTATTTCTGTTCCACCACTTACACGAACTTGAACTTCTTGTTCATCACTAAAACCACTATTAAATCTTAAATATAAGTTTCCACCCTTTTCATAATCCATATCAAATGGTGAATCTGGAATTGTTATTTCATTTTTACCTACAGTTAGTGGCGTATTATATTCTTTTATATAAGTTCCACTTTCACCGTTATGTTGAGTTACTGCAAGCTTAAATGTAGTATCTTTTCTTGAAGAACCTATATATATATTTACTTTATCACCTGGTTTAACTGCTACTCCTAATGCTTGATAGTCATTTGATTGACCTATTGTATGTCCTCCATCATTAGAAGTATTATTTCTTATTCCAACATCAAGAGTTTTTATATTATCACTTAACTTAATATCGTTGAATAAATCTTGTGCTCTCTTTAAATCAGCTAATAATTGTTCTTGCTTTGGATGATACTCCATACTTGCTGAATCTATAGTATTAGCTCTTTTTATAAGTTCATCAATTCTTTCTTGAGTAACATCATCATTTAACTCTAGCATTAAATCACCTTTAAATAATGCAGCTACATCATTTTCTAAGCTATCATATTCATAGAATTTAATTTCACTTATACTTGAGTATTGTGCCTTACCGTATGAAGGATTAATTCTTAATGCAGTTTGTATCTTACTTGTTGTTACTGGATTCGGAAGCTTAACTTCATAATATAATGTTCCATTATCCTTATCTTTTAAAGTAGTATATTTGGCGTTTACATTTACAAATTCATTTTTCTCTGAGTCAAAATATCTTACTGGAACATAATCATATGTAACATCATATGCATATACGCCATCTAAACGAGTTGCTATTCTTATAGTATCTATTGTATATTCTTTATCAAAAGTAACAGTTGGACCTGAATTATGGCTACTATTCCATGTAAATGATGTCCAGTATGTACTAAAGTCATTATCTACAATTGCAAATTTATTACCTTCCATACCATCTGGGTGTGATCCTGGATCAACTCTTCCATATTCTACATCTACTATGTTTGAAGTATGTTCTTCACCTTCTACTACTCTATTTATCAACTTATATTCTGACATTTTAGGAGGATTAATACCTTTTGTAGCACCTAAATAAGTCTGTGATAATCCACCAGTACCATGGTGATTAGTCGCTGTCATTTTTATTTCATATGTAGCATTATCTTCAAGTCCTGTTATAGTGTAGCTAGTCCCTCTTATTAACTCATCATTATCAGTCTTTTCAGCTGGACTTAAATTTGCTACTCCATCTGGTATATCATTAGTAGGATCACTATCTACATACTTAGGTTCATTTGGATCTTTGACCTTAAACCATTCTCCAGTTCCAAGCTTTCTATAATATAAATCATAGTCCTTAGCTTTTTTATGGCTCTTCCAGCTAACATTAAGTATTCCTTTATATGCCCCTTCTATTTTTATACCTTCTGGTCCCTCAGGTGCTGTTTCTGGGATAACTTGAAGTTCAATAATAGAATCTACCCCAAACTTATTTCCACCTTCTCCATTAGAGCTTAATTTTCCTGATGTAGAATCCCATCCTTTTGGTATATAGTTTTCATCAACATTATCTGGAACTCCATCTTTATCATTTAAGTTATTGTCTAAGTTAGTTGTACCAGCTGGTTTTGTAGAATAATCTTCTTGCTCATCCTTATAGCCACTCTTCCAATCGCCATTTAAAGATTGAATACTTACTCTATATGTAGAATAACCATTAACTTTCTCTATCTTTAAAGTATTCTCAGTAGTCTTATATGTACTTGTGGATTTAACACTGCCATCTTCTTTTAGCTCTTCTACTTTGATTTCATATCCACTTATATTATTTTCATGTTCCCATCCTAAAGTCATAGCTTCATTACCTACAGCTGTTGAACTTGTAAAGTTATTTATAACAGGAATATTCATATTAGGCTTTGGCATTTCTTTATAAACATTATTTAAAAAGTTAACCTTTGATATTTCTGCAAGATTTTTATTTCCTCTACCCCCAGTAACTTTTATAGTAATTTCACTTACTGCAACTTGCCCACCTAAATCTATTTCTATTACACTTACTTCTTTTCCATCAGAATTTCTTGTTCCTATAACCTTTGAATTATTTTCATTAAAGTTAATATCTTTATGGCCTGGTATACTTATAAGTCCTTTTCCAGGAGCTGTATCCTTTGGTGCTTCTATAGTTATTTTTTCTACATTAGTTGTAGTTGTAGACCTAGATTTTCCTGATAGATTTATAGGTATTTCAATAGGATTATTTTCACTTATTTCTTCATTATTTTTAGCTGATAATTTTACTCCTGATCCATTATCAGCTAATATATCTCTTATATTTCCTTCAACTATTTCTGTTGTATTATTAACATTTATATCAATATTGTTAGGATTTAAAATTGGATCTGTATCTACTATAGTTGCTTCTACACTAGTTTTGTCCATATTTTTGTGTGTATAACTTAAATCAGTTATATCTACTTTTCCATCTCTATTTAAGTCAAAATTAGAATCATATGACTTACTCTTTATTTTATCTTTTATTGCATCATAGTCTGCTTTATCTACTTTCTTATCAGCATTTACATCCCCTGATAGGAAAAGCCCTGGATAAACTTCATCTTGAGCTTGATTATCATTATTGCCACTTGTACCTACTAAAACCCTCTTTGATGAATCTTGTATATCTATGTTAACTATATTTGCAGTTTCATATCCATCCCCTAGAATTTCTAAAGAATAATTTCCTAAAGGCAATTTATTGAAAGTTAGATGATAGAAATATACTGAGTCATCACCATATTCTAATGAACTTCTCTTAGAATTTAACGCCTCTAAATTATAAGTAATACCAGTATCCCCTATAACTCCACTCTCGTTATCTGCTCCTAATTTAATTATTCCAACTGCTCCTGATTCACCTATTAATTTTACTGATATATTAGTATTTTCAGTATTCTCCTTCTTTATAGGTGTAGAGAAGTTTATATCTAATTCTAATTTTCCTGTAACTTCATAATCAATATTTTCTACTCTTTCTTCAGTCTCAGTTTCTACATTTCCATCAATTTCTTCTACTTCTTCAGTATTTTCAACGTTCTCAATTTCTTGTACATTTTCGTCTTCTGGAGCTTGTTCAATATTTTCAGTACTCTCTATGTCATTAACTTTATCTGTATTATCTTCAGTTGATGTAATATCATTATTACTTTCAGGTTTTTCTTCTAAATTTGAATCCTTATTATCATTATCACTTTGTAAAATATCTCCATTAAGAATATCAATAGCTTCTTTATTATTTATTGTTTCTGCATATACAACATTTTGCATCTGACTTGCAATTAATGCCACAGCAAGTGTAGCTGATATCTTTTGTTTCAAAATAATTCCTCCTATTTAATTTTTTTCGAATAAAATATATCATAAATTATACTGGAAAATCAATATTATATAATATTATTTCCATATTAATTTAATGTTTTTATAATTAATTTTATACAATATTTAAACTATTTATATTAACATTAGCATTAATATTCAATTGTAATTATTTTAACGTAACACCTCCAAACTCAATTACAAACTTAAGCACTTCAAAAAATAACACCTAATAATTTTATATATTAGGTGTTATTTTTTAATAGGGAATTTTCATATTAGTGATACTTATCTATAAGTATCACTTAAATATATATTATTTATATATATCAAATTATTCAATGTCTTTAATTGTTTTTTCACTGTGACACTTATGAAACAAAAAAATTATCTATATATAAATAAAGAAGTTGTCACAAAAACAACTCCTTTAAATATAATTGAATCCTTAATCTTCATTTTCATTCTTCAATAGTATCTTTACTAAATCCTGCAATTTCCATCAATACATACATTTTTGCCATTATTATTTTCTAAATCTAATGAAGGCTTATCTTCTTCTAATGCTTTATTTAATGCCATTAAGAATACATCCTCTGGCTGTGCACCAGTAACCTTGAATTTATCATTGAATACAAAAGTTGGTACAGAAGTAATACCATAATTTCTAGCTAAAGCTTCATCTTCTCTAACCTCATTTTTATACTTATCACTATTTAAGAATTTTATAGCCTCTTCTTTATCTAAGCCAACACTCTTTGCAATATCTCCTAATGTATCTATGTCACTGATATTCTTTGAATCAGTAAAATAGGCTTTAAATAGAGCTTCTTTCACTTCTCCCATCTTGTTAAAATCCTTAGCAAAGTGAATTAAACGATGTGCATCAAATGAATTACCTAGAATTAATGTATCGAAATTATACTCTAATCCTAATTCCGCTGCTTGTCTTATTATACCATCGTTATTGATTTTAGCTTCTTCTACACTTATTCCATACTTTTCAGCTATAGTTTCATTAATACTTTTATTATTAACCTTAGGTGCATCTGGACTTAACTCAAAGCTTCTGTACACCACTTCCACCTTATCTTTACCTGAAAACTTATTTAATGCATTTTCAAACCTACGTTTTCCTATATAACAAAATGGACAAAATATATCTGACCAAATTTCTATTTTCATTTTTCTACCTCCTTATTTCTTTAAATAATTTTTTAATTTACTAATAAACACTTCCATATCTTTCATATTTTTAAAAGCTTTTTCAGGAATATAGGCAATTACCGTAAAATCATCTACTAAGAAATAATTCTCATGATATTTATCTAGGATTAAACCTTCCTTCCATGTTGAACCTGTTAGTAATTTATCTTTAAAATTATATATACCAGATTCATTTATATATATTCTATATCCACTATTATCTCTTTTTCCTGAAGTAAGTATTTTCCTAAATATCTTTTTAATAAATTTCGGCAATATTATAAAATTAGTTATTATAAATAATATGATTAAAATTAGAATAATATTTATAGTTTTAACTTCTAACATATAAAAAAGTAAATAAATTAAAACAGTTTCTAGTATTTCAATAAATATTATAGGTAATAAAATTTTAAATATCTTACTTCTAAATTTTTTGTTATAGATTGTATAATTTATTATTTTTTTAATATCACTATCATCTATTAATATTTTTTCACTGCTAATTCCATCAAAACTCTCATATATACTATTACAATCATTATTCTTATAACTATTAATCTTACTTATAAATTCCTCTTCTTCATTATAAGCATTTAAAACCCTAAGAGGAATTAATATACTTGAATCTAGATGTGATATAATTAGAAACTTCTCATTTTTATCAATCTTATCTATTAGATTACAATTGATAACAGTAATTTCATTTTCTAAATAATATCTAAGAAAAGGTCCCTCTAAAACTACCTTCTTTCTTCCCCTCTCTTTAGAGTTAAATTCATATACTGATTTATAACCATGATCAGATGAATAGTTAGTAAATTTACTTTTAATTTTCTTAATTAAAAAATATGATAATATAGTTACTAAGGCAGAAATTATAGCTGAAATAATTAAATCTACCCTCTCCATAACCATAATAATAAATGTCATTAAGAATATACATATCATTAATACAACTAAGGCAACCTTTTGAGTCTTTTCAACCCTATTCAGAAATTTATAATTTATATATTTTTTATTTTTCTCCAGCTCTTGTTTAATATAATAACTGTACTCTTCTTCAGTGAAACTATATGAATATTCCATGCAAATACATCCTTTAACTAAAATTTAAATATACGTATATTATATACTCCTTAGTAAATTTTTGCAAAACAATGCAGAAGATTGAACAAATAATCACTTCATAAATAAATAAGCCACCTAAAGGC
>OGSQ01000294.1_pt1 | contig 24860 bp, 28 predicted proteins | sample 1573921 | NCBI WGS metagenome assembly OGSQ01 (sample SAMN03295832, study PRJEB24534) | human gut metagenome | isolation source: fecal sample 7 from infant 4 | host: Homo sapiens | place: USA: Pittsburgh, PA | collected 2014-07 | reverse complement strand
AAATAAATAAATAAATAAATAAATAAATAAATAAATAAAGCTCAGCAGTTGTAAGAACTTAGATTTGTTCTTACATCAGCTGAGTTTATTTTTTATATATATTTTTCTAGTTTTTCAATTACGTCATTATAAACACTATCTAATATAGTGAAATCTAATGTCTTTATATAATGACTTTCTAAGTCATCATGTATTCTGTGGGCTTCTGATATTAAGAAGAGTGCCTTATTAATTAACTCCTCAAAATGATTCTTATCATATTCAACTTCAAATTTATTACTTAAGAGTATAGATGAATTGCAGAAATCTTCTATATTATAAGTCTTTCCTTTAAATGAACTCTTGCTAATTTCATTTTCTGTAACAATTGAAGTAGATATTTCAGGTATTAAAATATGCTCTATTCTATCTGGATTAAAAGGGTCATGTAGGTATTCAACGAAGTAGCCCTTCTTCTGAGCAAGACTTCCTAATTCTTTTAGGATTTTACTTTTGCTAAAGCCAGGACCTCCTTTTAAGATAAAGGTATTAGTATATTCAGAAACTAAGTCTTCTGCAAAGGTGATAATGCCATTGGGTGTAAATGCCGATGCAAATAGATGTCTTTCATCACCGAACCCAGATTTTTGCTTAATAAAAACTTCTTCTTTAAGACTTTCACATATAGTAATAAATTTACTGTAATCTAAGGCTTTAGAATTTAGCTTACTCCAATCTTCATGAATAGGCTTTGCAGCTGCAAGGAATTTATAAGCTCTCTGGAAGTTAGTACTTATTTCCTTATAGATATTAATTAAATATTTTTTATTTAAAGAAAGAGCATCATTATTTAAGGCAATCCCCAGATTTATAATTTCATCTACAGCACCAGGATAAATAGGATCAATCATATGAGGTGATGTACCATCTAATAGTGCTATTTTAAGGTCAGGAACTACTACTCCATCTAAAGAATTACTGTCAGAAGAACAATGATGATATTCTACAGAGTAACCTTTATCTAAAAAGTGAGCTCCAACCTTTTTCATTAAATGAGACTTGCCAGTACCAGGACCTCCTTTTAAACATAAAACTCTATTAGCAGTCTCTTTATTAATAATGTAATTGTAAAAGGAATGAAAGCCCCTATAAGTATTTCCACCTAGGAATAGATGTCTTTCTTTTTTTTGTGTCAAAAATATCACTCCTAAATATTGCTTTAAATAAATTTCTAATAGCAATATATGTATGTTAACAAATTTTGGAACTAAAAATTATGGGGAATGATAAAATGATTAATTGTTTTTTATAATAATGCATAAAATTGAATAAAATATTAATAAGATAATAATGTATAAAGTTTCGACAATATTATAAGGAGATTTAATGAGTAATGTATATGTATAAAGAGAATATAAGGTTTTGCAAGTGGTTATTTACATAGATTTACATTCGGGTTTATGCATAAAAGTATAATATTTTAATAAAAAAATTATAATTATAAACTTTTCTCAAATATTTTATAAAAAAGTATTGCATAAAAATTAATTTATGGTGTATAATTATGCTATCGCAAAGGACAGTAGAAATAAGGGGGATTTTTAATATGAAAAAAGGAATGTTAAAAAAGATATTTGCTATAGCTACAATTGGAGTGATGAGTTTAGGATTAATCAGTTGTGGAGGAAAAAAGACTGATGAACCTACAGACAAGCTATCACAAATAAAAGAAAATGGAAAGTTAGTAGTTGGATTAAGTGCAGATTATGCACCTTATGAATTCCATATTATGAATGAAGAAGGAAAAGATGAAATAGTTGGATTCGATATCGATATAGCTAATGAAATAGCTAAGGATATGGGAGTTGAATTAGAAATACAAGATATGAATTTTGAAAATTTAGTAGCTGGTGTTTCATCAGGTAAAATAGATTTAGCAATTTCAGGTATGTCTCCTGATGATGAAAGAAGGAAATCAGTTGATTTCTCAGATATTTATTATATTGCAGAACATGGATTTTTAGTTAAAGCAGAAAATAAGGACAAGTATAAAACTTTTGAAGACTTAAAAGGGCAAAAAGTTGGAGCACAAATGGGAGCTATTCAAGCTGATATAGCTGAAGAAAAAATACCAGAAGTTGATCTTCAATTATTATCAAATGTTAATGACTTAGTTTTAAGCTTAAAAACTGGAAAGATAGAAGCTTTAGTAGTTGAATTACCAGTTGCTGAAATGATAGTTAAGAACAATCCAGAATTAGTAGTTGGCGAAGAAAAAGCAACAGACGCTGAAGGTGGTTCTGCTGTCGCATTACAAAAAGAGCAACAAGCATTATTAGATTTAATTAATACTACAATTAAAAGAATAAAAGATGAAAAATTATTAGATCAATTTATAGTAGATGCAACTGCATTAGCTGAAAAGCAAGTTGAAAATTAAGATAGAAGTTGAAGCGTAGATAGTTTTGAACTAACTCAGAGTTTCTGAGTTAGTACTTAATTTTCACATAAGATTGATTTGCTGATTTTTATATAATAGACAAGGGGTGTAAGGTTTGACTTTAGATTTTAGTTTTTTATCTGGTTATATGAATTATTTTTATGATGGTGTTAAATGGACACTATTAATATCTTTTATAAGTGTTTTATTAGGTGTTTTATTAGGATCCTTATTAACTTTTATGAAAAGATCTAAATTTACTATTTTAAAAGTAAATCCATTAAAATTAATTGCATCTATATATATTGAAATAATGAGAGGAACTCCAATGCTTCTTCAAATTATGATAGTTTATTATGCATTTGATGAATTATTAGGAATAAATATGAAACCACTTACAGCTGGTATTATTGCAGTTTCTTTAAATTCAGCAGCTTATGTTTCAGAAATAATAAGAGCAGGTATAGATGCAGTTGATAAGGGACAATATGAAGCAGCAAGAAGTTTAGGGATGAGTCAATTTATGGCTATGAAGCTAATAGTAATGCCTCAAGCTATAAGCAATATCTTACCTGCAATAGGTAATGAGTTTGTTACAGTAATTAAGGAATCTTCAATGGCGTCTGTTATTGGGGTTGGTGAATTAATGTATAGTGCAAAAGTAGTTACTGGAAGAACTTTTAGAGCTTTTGAACCTTTAATAATAGCAGCAGTATTTTATTTTGTAATTACATTTACACTTGGAAGACTTATGAATTACATCGAAAGGAGAATGAAGGCTAGTGATAAACGTTAAGAATTTGCATAAATGTTTTGGAGAAAATGAAGTATTAAAAGGCATAAATGAAAATATTAAAAAAGGTGAAGTTGTAGTTGTTATTGGACCTTCAGGATCAGGGAAGAGTACTTTTTTAAGATGTCTAAACTTATTAGAAGTACCTACAGATGGAGAAATAATTTTTGAAGATAAAAATATAACAGATAAAAACACTAACATTAATGAAATAAGAGAAAAGATGGGGATGGTATTTCAACAATTTAACTTATTCCCACATAAGACAGTTTTGAATAACCTAACTATTGCACCTATAAATGTAAAAAATAAATCTAAAGCAGAAGCAGAAGAAAAGGCAATGGATTTATTAAAAAAAGTAGGATTATTAGATAAAGCAGATGCTTATCCAGCATCCTTATCTGGTGGACAAAAACAAAGAATTGCAATTGCAAGAGCTTTAGCAATGGAACCTGATGTTATGCTTTTTGATGAACCTACCTCAGCATTAGACCCAGAAATGGTTGGAGAAGTTTTAAATGTTATGAAGGATCTTGCAAAGGAAGGAATGACTATGGTAGTAGTTACTCATGAAATGGGCTTTGCAAGAGAAGTTGGAGATAGAATATTATTTATGGATGGCGGAAATATAGTAGAACAAGGAACACCTGAAGAAATATTTGATAATCCTAAAAATCCAAGAACACAAGACTTCTTGTCTAAAGTACTTTAGACAATTAACAGTTAACAATTAGCAATTATTGATAAAACTCGGCTTAGGCTGAGTTTTTTTACTTTAGTGAAATGAAAAATTAAGAATTAAAAATGAGAATCTTGGATAGAACTAAGTGCAAGACTAAATTTTTTATTTGGGTACGTTTTAAGATAATGTTGATATTAGATTATAAGAAAAGTGGACAAACTATCTGACCACTTTTAATGAGAAATATATTAAAAATATTATTTAGTACCTACATAGCCTTTCTTTCTCGTATAAAATTCTAACATATAGTTTAATCCCCAAAAAATTATTATTGTTGTAATAAGAAATACTTGAGGATTTCTATCAGTTAGATTCCACGCTAAATAAAAAATAAGTAATAAAACTGAATTCATTAACCCAAAAATCAATTGTGTATCATAGTATTTATCATTTAAAACAATATATTTATCATTTAGCATATATACAGTTTTTTTATTTCTGTAGTATATAATATTGTAAATAATGAATATTGTTGCGATAATACAACCCATGATAGATAATAAATCCATAAAACTTTCCTCCTTTTATATTAAAAAGAATTTTACACAATTATTTAATATTATATATTTTATTATACACTAGTTATGGATTTAAATTACATAAAAGGGATTAAACTATATGTCTTCATTTTTTGTAATTTTTTATTATAGTATATTCAATAATATTGAAGAGAAAACAACTATAAATAGATATTTGGAATAATATTGTAAATTGTGATAGTATATTATTAAATAAGTAGCGAAAAATTATATTATATATGTTTCAATAAATAATCTATATTTTGAGTACTTACGTTATTTTAAGTGAAAAATAGTTTTGAAAGTAAATTACATTAATTGAAAGCATATAGTTTTTATGAGGGGGAAATAATTATGATTATATTGCTTAATCCTGTTAGCTTAATCCTTGGCATAATTGCATGGATACTTCCTATTATTAATATCATTAAGTATAAAAAGAATAATAATGAAAATTGGGCTACTCTATCAATTGTCAGTATGAGTGCCTGTGCAATTTCAATATATTTTCAGATAATATATAGCAATTATTTAGTTAATATTGAAGATTTATCATCACTTATGGATACTATAGGTACTTCAGTATTTATGTCATCAGTTCTTCTTATTATTACTATTATATTGAATGTAGCTACATTACTTATATATCGTAATAAGGCTGAAAAATAGTAATATAGACTTAGTAAAACTAAAATATTGTATGGATTGTAGTACCAATAATATTAATATAAAACAAGTAAAGGTGCTGTCGCGCAATGAAAAATTAAGAATGAATAATGAAAAATTAATAAAAAAAAACTCCAGAAGGAGTTTTGAAAAGAAGTTAATTTTTAATTCTTAATTCGGGCTGTTTGTGCGACAGCCCTTTTTAGTTTCTATGATTATATTTAAAATTAACATTATATTAAAAAAGCCTAAATTTATACTTATATAAAATTTAAGGGGGACTTGTTTGTATAAAAAGCCTCCCTACTTTTATTTATTATAAAGATAAGTTATTTACTAGATAATTTCGGTATAAATCAGTTTTAAACATATATTTATCGCCTCTTATAATAGAGACTGTGTATTGAATTAGTATATCATCTTCATATGAAAATCTTTCTAACATGGTGCAAGGATCTTTAGAAGAAATTTTAAGTAAATCACATTGCCAATATCTAGGTAAAACTGGTCTGAAGGTTTCTATAATTCTATCAAGTTGTAAATCATACTTTCTAGTAAGATATGAAGTCATAGATTCTTTTTCAATTTTTCCAATTTCTATATGATAGAATCTATTTTGAGGAAGATAAAGAGTTTCTATCATTATAGGACAAGATTCTGCAAATCTTAAACGAATTATCTTATGGAATACTTCATTACATTTCCTGCCTAGTTTAGAAGCTAAGACATCATTTATTGAGACTAATTCATATCCAATTACTACATTATTTACATTTATATTTTGCTTTTTAAGCTCATCAGTAAAAGAATAAAACTTAAATAAATTTTGTTCATAAATTATTGGTTTTACAAAAGTTCCTTTTCCTTGAACTGTGTATATATATCCATTAAACTTCAAATGATTAAGAGCTTGGCGAATTGTAGATCTACTTACGTGATAACGTTCACACATAACTCGTTCAGATGGTAGTAATGAATTCTCATAAAGGTTATCTTGTATTATCTTAGAAAGAATTTTTTCAGCAATATCTATATAAAGCGGTTTCTCAGACATAAAATCACTCCCTAAACAAATGATTGTATATTAGAATTATATGCCAATTTAGTATAAAAATGAAATGATAATATTACATACCAATGATACAACTGGTATACATGGCAATTAGGTACAATATGAAGAAGTGGCCCATAATCATTCAAAAATATTCTAATTATAAAAATCAGAAGTATAATTAACTCATACAGGCAATGTAAATGAATACACAATCATGTTAGGGGGAAGGAAGAGTGAGTAAACCTAATATAGTATTAACTAGAGTAGATAATAGATTAATTCATGGACAAGTTGGATTAACATGGACAACATCCTTAGGGGTAAATTTAGTCATAGTAGCTGATGATAAGATTGTTGAAGATATATTTCAGCAGGATTTGATGAGAGTAGTAACAAGCGCAGCAGGAGTAAATATAAGATTTTTCACAATAGAAAAGACTATCAAAGCTATACCAAAGGCAAGTGAAAGACAAAAGATATTTTTAGTTTGTAGAACATTAGCAGATGCAAGGAGGTTAATAGAGGGAGGAGTTTCAATAGAGCAATTAAATATAGGAAACTTACATTTTGTAAAAGGAAAGAAAGCAATAAGTAAAAAGGTATATGTGGATGATAAAGATTTAGAAGATTTTGAGGCTATAAAAAATACTAAAATAAAAGTATTTATTCAAGATGTTCCAGGAGATATTAAAGAGTATATTAAATAAAAAATGAGGAGGAATATTAATGCCCAATATATTACTAGTGAGGATAGATAACAGATTAGTACACGGACAAGTTGGGATAACTTGGACTACCTCTTTAGGAGCTAATTTAATAGTTGTAGCTGATGATTTATGTTCAAAAGACCAGCTGCAACAGCAATTAATGATGATTACTGCAGAATCTTCAGGTGCAGGGGTAAGGTTTTTTACAGTTGAAAAGACGATAAATATAATTCATAAGGCATCTCCAGCACAAAAGATATTTATAGTTTGTAGAACGCCAAAGGAAGTAAGAGAATTAGTGGAAGGAGGTGTTCCGATAAATGATGTGAATATAGGAAATATGCATTTTGATAAGGGCAAAAGACAAATTAGCAAAAAGGTTTACGTAGATGATAAGGATTTGGAAGATTTAAGGTTTATAAAATCTAGAGGTATAAATGTCTATATACAAGATGTTCCTGGGGATATTAAAGAATATATAAAATAAAAGGAGAGAATTACAATGGAAAGTATTACTCTGATTCAAGGTATTCTTTTAGCAGTAATGGCAACTATAGTAGGAATTGATTTTTGGCTAGAAGGATTATTTATTTTTAGACCCATTATAGTATGTACACTAACAGGACTTATTTTAGGTGATTTACAATTAGGATTATTATCAGGTGGACTTACTGAATTAGCCTTTGCAGGGTTAACTCCAGCAGGGGGAACTCAGCCACCAAACCCAGTTTTAGCAGGAGTAATGACAACAGTTATAGCATATACCACTGGTAAAGATGCTGCTACAGCAATTGGACTTGCACTACCATTTAGTTTCTTAATGCAATATATAATTTTATTTTACTATTCAACATTTTCTTTCTTTATGAATAAGGCTGATAAGTATGCAGATAATGCTAATATAAATGGATTAGTTAAATTAAATATAGTAACTACCTTAATAGTAGCCTTAACTTATGGAGTAATAGTATTTTTATCTGCATATGTAGCACAAGATGCTATGCAATCTTTAGTAAGCTCAATGCCAGCTTGGCTTACTCATGGATTTGAAATAGCAGGAGGAATATTGCCAGCAGTTGGATTTGGAATGCTATTAAAAGTAATGCTGAAAAAGCAATATATACCATTCTTAATGATAGGGTTTGTAGTGGCTTCCTTTGTAGAATATTCTAATTTATTACCAGTAGCAGTAGTTGGAGCAGCCTTTGCTTTATTTACTTATAATCTTGATAAGGAAAGGGAGAGCTTAATAGTTAAATCAAATAATGAAGGAGATGATTTAGGTGAAGGAATCTAATAAAGTATTAACTAAGAAAGATATTACTAAGCTTGGTCTAATGTCATCATTTTTACAGGCAAGTTTTAATTATGAAAGAATGCAAGCTGGTGGATTTACTTTAGCACAATTACCATTTCTTAAGAAGATATATAAGGATGATAAGGAAGCAATATCAGATGCTATGAATGATAATCTGGAGTTTATAAATACGCACCCAAATCTAGTTGGATTTTTAATGGGGCTACTTATATCTTTAGAAGAAAATAATGAAGATAGAAGTATTATTAAAGGATTAAAGGTTGCTTTATTTGGACCATTAGCAGGAATAGGTGATGCAATATTCTGGTTTACTTTATTACCAATAGTAGCTGGAATAAGTGCTTCTTTTGCAATGGAAGGTAGTGTACTTGGACCAATAATATTCTTTGCTGTATATTTAATAATATTTATATTAAGAATAGCTTGGACTCATTTAGGATATAATTTAGGAGTTAAAGCCATAGATAAAATAAAGCATAACTCGAAAGTTATAGGTAAGGCTGCAACAGTTTTAGGAGTAACAGTAATAGGTGGATTGATTGCATCTTATGTAAATATAAATGTTTTAACAAATATAGTTGTTAATGAAAGCAAAACTGTATCATTACAAACTGACTTTTTTGATAAGATATTCCCTAATATTCTAGCACTAGGATATACATTGTTAATGTATTTCTTAATAAAAAACAAGAAAATTAGCCCAGTAATACTTATTTTCTCAACATTTATAATGGCTATAGCTCTTTCATTCTTTGGAATTTTATAATTAAGTGAATAAAATTAAAGCTATCCTAATTTTTCTTAGTGATTACTTAAATATTTAAGATAGTATTATGAGAAATAGCTTATACTGAAAATAATTAGGACAAATTTATATTTTTATTAGTTCAATAAGATAATATTTAATTAAAGGGAGTTTAATGTAGTAAATAATTACTAGTATTAAGCTCTTTTTTATTTTTGTAATTTAGAAGAAATTAATCCTAAATTATTAACTGTTAATCGTTAATTGGTAACATCTTCGATGTTACTCTGGTTCTAATAAATTTAAATGAAAATAAAATAGTAATAAGAAATTTAAGGGGGCAATAGTTATGAAGTACAGTTACGATTTTTTATTACTAGAGTTTAAGGATGTTTATTATATTGTAAATAGAGTGTTTGAAGAGGAAGAAATAAGGCTAGTTAATTCAAATTTAATTAAGTTTATAAAAGAGATAATTATTAAGGCTCACTTAAATAATAAAATTTTCTATAATAGTGAAAATTCCTTTAGTAAAAACTTGGAGATTTTATATAAAAGAAATATAATTCCATATGATTTAATGAGGTATATATCTAGTTATATTGAAGATTTATATTATTATAAGAAAATACTTACTACTAAGGTGAAAGATCAGGGGGATTATAGGGAAAAGATAATTAATGAGGACATAGTATATAATTCTTGTGTTTGGCTTGTGGTAAGCTCTGGAGAAGAGGATTATTCTTTATTTGTTAATAACTTAAATGAAGACGAAAAAATTGTTTTTAATAAGTACCTAAATAGTATAGATGCTGATTTTAAATATAATTTTGTTGTCGAAGATGAAGAGGAAGTTGAAGAAGATATTGATGAAGAGGATGTTGAAGGTAGAGAGTCAAAAGAAGGACTTAACTTTTTAGGGTTTGATGATATAGATGATAATTCTTTAGAAAATGAATTTGATGATGAAGAAATAACATCTGAAGAATACTTATTAACAGGTGAATTATATTATTTAGGGAAAAATGTGGATAAAGATTATTATAAGGCTAAGGAGTATTTTGAAAAAGCAGCTAAGGAAGGTAATGAGCATGCTGAAAGTTATTTAGGATTATTCTATGAAAAGGGCTATGGTGGAGAAAAAAATATTGAAAAGGCATTGTATTGGTATAAAAAAGCTGCACTTAAGGGAAATATATTTTCTCAGTATTCTCTAGGATTTATTTATTATGAAGGTAAAGACGTAGAGAAAAATAGTCAATATTCTTTTAAGTGGTATAGTGAAGCAGCTGAAAGTGGATTTGCACCTGCCCAATATGCTTTATCATATCTTTATAAGAATGGTGAAGGTTGTGAAAAGAGTAATTTTAAAGCTTACTATTGGCTAGAAGAGTCAGCTGATAATGATTTTGAAGATTCATTTTATATATTAGGACAATCTTATTTAGAGGGAAAAGAAATAGAATTAGATTATAATAAGGCTTTTCATTACTTTTCTAAAGGAGCTTCTAAAAAAGATAAAAATTGCTTAGAAGGTCTTGGAGATATGTATTACTTTGGACTATATACAGAAGAAGATAAGAAGAAGGCTTTTGAATACTACAATGAAAGCATAGCTGAGGGGAATATTGGATTATATTATAAATTAGGTAATCTTTATGAAGAAAGCAATGATATAAAAATGGCTTTAATGAATTACTATAAGGGTTGTGCAAATGGTGATTTAAAATCAGTACAAAGGCTTGGAATTATGTATTATTACGGGGATGGAGTACAAGAGGATAAAGATAAGGGATTTGAATACTTAGGTATAGGAGCTGATAGTGAAGATCCACATAGCTTGTATTTAATAGGAAAGGTGTATTTAGAAGAAGGAAGAGATGAAAATAAAGAGGAAGATAAAGAGGAAGGGCTAAAATATTTAAAGAAAGCATATAGAAAGGGATCAGCTTATGCAGCTGAAGCATTGGCTAATGAAGGGATAAAAAATTTTTTAAATAATGAGTATTATAAGGAATTAGATATTTTATCTTATGTAAATAAAATCTTAGATGGAAATCTTATTTCAGGATATTATTATTATGCCTTATTATTTCACTATGGAATAGGAGTTGAAGTAAGTGATGAAACAGCTTTTATTAATTTAGTTCAAGGAGCAAAAAAAGGTCATAAAGAAGCTATGGAAAAGTTAGTGGAATGGTACACAGAAGGGATTTTTGTAAATAAGGATATGAAGTTAGCTGATAAATGGGCTAGGAAGCTTTTTGAGTAAATACTTCTCTAAATTTCCTTTATAAAAAAGATTATTAAAAATTTATTATTTATTAGAATTTATATGTAAATTTATGGGGCAACTGGTTATAATTTAATTATAAAGGGTGAGTTTATAGGAGGGAATTAGAAAATGAAAAAGAAGGCTTTAATAATACTAAGTATAATCATAGTATTAGTTATTTCTAGCTTTGCCTATGTATCACTTAAGACGAAAAAATTAGAAAAACTAATCCAGGCGCGTAGCAGTGCTTAACTCCCACTTTAATAAGATGGGAGTATTAGCAATGGTAGCGATCGGATAAAGTTAGAGGGCAGATGGAATATAAGTATAGTATACAAGGATGAACCAGGCGTGGACTATTCTTATACTATTGAAAAAGGTGAGATTACTCTGTCAGGTTTTTCAGGAAATATTAAAGATAAAAGTACATTAAAGCATTTATATATTAATAAATAGGGTAGTGTTATAATAATTTGTTTTAAATTTAAGTTGGAGGATTTATGGAGAAAGAGACTAATAAAAAATTAGACTTTGGACTAGTTACTTTATTATTAGCAGTTATAGGGATTTTATTTGCTTTTACCTTTGGAGATATTAACTATGGAGATATTATATTAAATAAAATAGGGTTAAGACCTTGGTCTCAAGGGAATTCAGGGACTCACTACACTATCTATTATTCTCTTATATTTTTTATACCATCAGTAATTTTAGGATATAAGTACAAGGACAATTTTGGAGCTAAGATAGGAAGGGGAATTTCTATTGTAATGATAGTATTAATTGCTTTTGGACTTTTATTTGGTGTTTTGAATGGATAGGGGAAAATGTAAATTGTTTTATTTTAAAGACTTTGGCTTATTAACTGATGGTGATATTGATTTAAAGATTGAAAATAAGGTGCCAGCTAATGAAGAAAAAGGGCATGTCCCTTCATATAAGTATAGAATTACCCTTCATAATATGGATGATACTATTGGAGCTATTGATATAAGAATAGGACATAATGAAAACACATATTATGGGGGTAATATTGGATATACCATTAATGAAGAATATAGAGGTAATGGCTATGCAGCAAAGGCTTGCAAAATCATAAGGGAAGTAGCAATAGCACATGGAATGGAAAAGCTTATTATTACGTGTAATCCAGATAATTTTCCATCAAGAAGAACTTGTGAAAAGGTAGGTCTTACACTTAAAGGAATAGTTGATTTACCAATATATAATGAAATGTATATAAGAGGTGAAAGGCAAGAATGTATATATGAGTGGGAGTTATTAAAAATTTGACTATATTATTTAATTTAAGGTAAGGAGTAGATGGGTTCATGAAGAAAATATTTAAAAGTGCTACATTCTGGTTTTTTATTGCAAGCATAGCAGTAATTATAATTAATATAACAGGTAATGATGATAAAAATATATTGTTAATTGGATTAAACCCTATATTGAATTTTGCTGTTTATACTGAACCATTTAGGAGTATTGCATGGAATGATGGACCTAATCTTTTCATGTATATTGCACACTTACTTACTTTTATTTTTCCAGCTGCTATAATTGATTTTATTATATATGCAATTAAGTATAGTATTAAAAAGTCAATCTCTTTAAAAATAGACCATTAATAGTTTTTAATTTAAATCATATTATAGATTAATAGTTTGTTTATATGTTTGAATTAAAAAAGGGTTGTTTATATACAACCCTTTTTTAATTAAGGAGTTTTGCTAAAATATAAAGCAGTTTCTCCATCTGATATTAAGATTATAGTATTTTTATTTGTAATAGTGCCAGCATTACATTTTCTGTTACAGTTTATATTTTTATAAACTATGTCAGCATTCTCGTCTAAAATAATAATTGCAGAGTTCTTCTCAGGATTTAAAAATTTAAATTGTAAATTATAAGAACCTGTATCATTAGGATCAAGCCTGTAAATACCTTCTTTATATACTGAATCGGTTGGAGGGATAGTTGCATTTGTATAAGCATATGTATTAGTTGTAAAAATCATAGTAAATAAAGCTATTGCAGATAATAAAATTGCAAATCTTTTTTTCATTAGTTTCACCTCATAAAATATTATTTCCTATATTAAATTAATTATGATTTTATATAATTTTTTATTATTTAAAGAATTAATAATATACATAATTCATATGATACTAATCAATAAGGATTTATTGTTAAACAATATGGGTTGTGTTAGAATATAATAGATAATAAACTAAAGAGGTGCTTATTATGAAAAAAAGATCAACACTATTTTTAAAAATAGCTTTATTTTTTATAGGTAGCCCAATTGTAGCGTTATGTATAGTTGGATTGCCTTGGATAACTAAAGAAACAATGGGGCAATACCCTTGGATAGATTATTTAAAGTATCCAATTTTAATAGGGTTATACGGAACAGCTATAGCATTTTTTGCAATACTATATCAAGCTTTTAAGCTTTTAACTTATATTGATAAAGGGGATGCTTTCTCTAAACTATCTGTAAAAGCATTAAAAAATATAAAATATAGTGCAGTATCAATTAGCACTATATATGTATTGCTATCACCACTTCTATACATAATAGCTGAAATGGACGATGCTCCAGGAATTGTATTAATTGTGTTAGTATTTATTTTTGCTTCAGCTGTTATTTCAGTATTTGCTGCCCTTCTCCAAAAGCTTCTTCAAGAGGCTATTGATATAAAATCAGAAAATGATTTAACAATTTGAGGTGAAGTGATATGGCAATTATAGTAAATGTTGACGTGATGTTAGCAAAGAGAAAAATGAGTGTAACAGAACTTTCTGAAAGAGTTGGTATAACAATGGCTAATCTTTCTATATTGAAAAATGGAAAAGCAAAGGCAGTTAGATTTTCTACTTTAGAAGCTATTTGTAAGGCATTAGATTGTCAACCAGGAGATATTCTAGAATATAGAGAAGATTAATAATGTATAATGTAGAATTTATAATGGAGAATTGATGAAAAAACTCCTGATGGAGTTTTGAGGACTTCTGAGAAAATAGTCTGTTTTTATGATTAGATAAGTAGTTACTTTAATTTAAGCTTCTTAATGGGTAAAATAAGTAAAATACAACTATTATACAAAATAAGTATCACATTTAATAACTTCAATTATGATTGAGGGGAATAATGAGATACTTATTTTTTATTTTGTAGAGAGTACTAGATGGTATTAAGTTAATAAATATAAAGATAAAACTAGTTTGATTTTCATGGAATATACTAATATAGATATGATTTTTATATTAATATTGAATATTCTTCCCTCTATAATCTTCAATATTAGGATTTAATACAATTTATACTATAATTAACAAAGTATCAATATATTACATATTAGATAACTTTTATAGTAAATCTAATAGAATAATACTGGTAAAAATATGGAAGTGATAAAAAAAGTGGCTTTCTAAAACGAAATTTCAAAATATTTTAAAAATATTGAAATAAATTACAATAGGTGATAATATAATATAAAGAGTATTTCAGATGAGACATTATAGAAAATATTGGGAGGGAGAAACTATGGTAGATAATATGGAAGTAATAATTTTTGAAATAATCAGTCAAGGTGGAACTGCAAAAGGACTAGCTTATGAAGCTTTGGAAGCGGCTGAAAATGAAAATTTTGAAAAGGCTCAGGAATTATTAAAAGAAGCAGATGATTGTTTAAAGGAAGCTCATAAGATACAAACAGATATAATTCAAGCTGAGGCAAGAGGAGAAAAAACTGAAGTATCAGTATTATTTGTACATGCTCAAGATCATTTAATGACTGCGATAGAAGCAAAAACATTAATTGAGCATATAATTAAACTTCATAAGAAGTTAGCAGAAAGACAATAAAGTTAATTAAAGGAGGTATTAAGTTTTATGAAGAAAGTTTCTTCAGTAAGTGAATTGCGAGCGAAAAGGACAGACTATAATATACCAACCTTTGGATTTAAAAGTGCTTTAGTAATTTTACTTGGAGCAATAACTGGAACTATTATTTTTCCATTGTTCTTAAGTATATTTGGAGTAAGTTTTAATTTTAGTATAATGATTGGAAATACTTTCGTAACGAGTTTTGCAATAGCTTATGCAAGATATTTTATTGAGACTAAAAAGGGAAAATGTAAAGGCTTTTGGTTAAGCTATTTATTTTTTGGAGTTTCCTTTGGTATAATGTCCTACTTATGGAAATATTTAAATTTTTTTCTTTAATTACAACGTAAACGTTTATATAAAATTATATTAAATTTTTGGAGGTATTAATATGAAGGTATTATTTGTTTGTTCTCAAGGTATGTCTAGTGCTATAGCTGTAAACGCTTTAAAGAAAGAAGCTGAAAAGCAAGGCGTAGAAATGGAAGTTAAAGCTGTAAGCACACAAGAATTTGAAGAAGAAGTCAAAGGTGGATACGACGTAGCAATGGTAGCACCACAAATTAGACATCGTTTCGATTATTTAAAGGAGTATGCAGATGGAGCTAAAGTCCCATGTGCATTAATTCAACCTCAAGCGTATAGTCCTTTAGGTGGACCAAAGCTATTTAAACAAGTTAAAGAACTTGCAGAAAGTAAATAAGCTTATGTAAGTTTCGATATAATTACAATTTATTTTAATAGTATTATTTAAAGGGGGAATTTAAATCATGAATAGTTTTGCTGATTTCTTAGACAAGAAATTATCAACGCCTATGGCAAAACTCGCAGAGCAACGTCATTTACGTGCTGTGCGAGACGGTATTATAGCTACATTACCATTAATTATTGTTGGGTCATTTTTCTTAATAATTGCGAACCCACCAATACCAGAAAGCTGGGGAATTTATAAAACCCTAAAAGCTAATGCTGCAACTATATTATTACCTTATAGAATGACAATGTATATTATGACCATTTATGCTTGTTGGGGTATAGGCTATAGTTTAGCTAGATCCTACAAGTTAGATGGAGTTACTGGAGGAACATTATCAGCAGCAGCATTTTTCTTAACTCTTGTTCCAAAGAGTGTAGGCGCTTTAGCTCCTGAATTAATGGAAATAATTAATGGAAATCCAGACTTATTAAAATGGTACCAAGGTGTACCACAAGGATTCCAAATGCCTATGGGAAACATGGGTGGAGGCGGAATGTTCGTTGGTATTATAGTATCAATACTAGCAGTTGAAATATTTAGATTTACGAATAGAAGTGGATTTAAGATTTCAATGCCTGAACAAGTTCCAGCATCTGTTGCAAGAAGCTTTGAAGCTTTAACACCAGCAGCAATTATAATTTTATTAGTAGGTTCAATAACATATTACTTTAATTTCGATTGGCATGGATTTATAGGAAAATTAGTAGCGCCACTTGTATCTGCAAGTGATACTTTGCCTAGTGTTTGGATATTGGCAATTTTACAAGATTTCTTCTGGTCTTTTGGTATTCATGGTGCATCAGTTGTTGGATCTATTGCAAGGCCAGTATGGTTAGTTTTATTAGAACAAAATTCAGCTGCAGCAGCTGCTGGAACTAGTTTACCAGCAATAGCAGCAGAACCTTTCTTCCAATGGTTCTTATATATAGGGGGTTCAGGATGTACTATAGGTTTAATTTTAGCTTTAACATTCTTTGGTAAGTCTACTTATGGTAAGCAAATAGGTAGAGCTGCTTTAGTACCAGGTATATTTAATATAAATGAGCCAATAGTGTTTGGGGCTCCAATAGTATTAAATCCAACATTAATTATACCATTTATAATTACTCCATTAGTAACAGGTACCTTAGCATGGTTTGCTACTTCAGCAGGATTAGTCAATAGAGTACAATTACTTGCACCTTGGACATTACCAGGACCAATTGGAGCTTATATGGCTACAGGAGGAGACTGGAGGGCATTTGTATTAAATATAATTTGTATATTAATATCAATAGCAATGTACTATCCATTTGTTAGAATTTATGATAATAAATTATTAGTAGAAGAAAAAGGTGAAACTTTAGCTGAAAATTTAGTTGGAAGTGGAAGCAAAAATCTATAATATAAAAAATTAAAAAAGTGGTGAAGCAATTCACCACTTTATTTTAAAATATGAGGTGAATTTTATGGGAAAGCTAGGAATTTCAATTTATCCAGAAAAGACTACTGATGAAGAAATATTTAATTACATAGATACTGCAGGTAAATATGGTTTTAGTAGAATATTTTCTTGCTTACTTTCAGTAGATGATACTAGAGAAAATATAAAAAATAAATTCAAGAAGATAAATGATTATGCAAAAGAAAAAGGATTTGAAATCATAGTTGATGTAAGTCCTAGAGTATTTGATGAATTAGGTATTAGTTATAAGGATTTAAGCTTTTTTAAAGAAATTGGAGCTGATGGCTTAAGATTAGATATGGGCTTTACAGGATCTGAAGAGGCCTTAATGACTTATAATGATGATAATCTTAAAATCGAAATTAATATGAGTAGTAATACTAATTATATAGATACAATAATAGATTATATACCAAACAAGGATAATCTTATAGCTTGCCACAATTTCTATCCACATAGATATAGTGGATTAAATTTTGATCATTTTATGAGATGTACTGAAAGATTTAATAAATATGGACTTAGGACTGCTGCATTTATAACTTGTCAAAATGAAAATACTTTTGGGCCTTGGCCAGTAACAGATGGGTTGCCAACTCTAGAGCTTCATAGAAATCTACCCGTTGAAGTACAAGCTAAGCATCTTATAGCCTTAGGAAATATAAATGATATTATAATTTCTAATTGTTATCCAAGTGAAGATGAAATGAAGAAGCTAGGTTCTATGAGAAAAGATATGGTTACTTTTGATTTACAACTTGTAGATGGAGTTCCTGAAATAGAGCAAAAAATATTATTTGAAGAAAAGCATTTTAATAGAGGTGATTTTTCAGATAACATAGTTAGATCTACTCAAAGTAGGGTTAAGTATAAAGGTCATAATTTTAAATTATTTAATGCTCCAGAAATAATAAAAAGAGGAGATGTAGTAATTGAAAGTAGCGAATATGGACATTATGCTGGAGAACTACAAATTGCATTAAGTGATATGAAAAATAGTGGAAAGTCAAATGTTGTAGGTCATATTAAGAAAGAGGAAATATTTATACTAGATTATATTAAACCATGGCAAAAATTTAATTTTAACTTAGTTAAATAGGGAGGTATTTATGTACTTTTTAGGTGTTGATGGTGGTGGAACTAAAACCTGTTTTACCTTAATTAATGAGAAAGGAAAAGTTATAAGCAAAGTTATTAAAGGGTCTTCCCACCCTACTCAAATAGGATTTGGGAACTTGGAAAAGCTTCTTAAAGAAGGATTAGAGGAAACAATAAATAATAGTAATATATCTAAAAAGGATATTGAAAGGGTACATTTAGGACTTGCTGGATATGGAATTGTGAAAGAGATTGCAGATAAGATAGCAGAAGTGGTGGACAGAGTTTTAAGTGGGATTAATTATAATCTAAGCAGTGATGTGAGAGTTGCAATAGCTGGTGCCTTAGCAGGAGAAGATGGAATTAATATAGTAGCTGGAACAGGATCTATAGCATTAGCATTAAAAAATGAGGAAGTTATTAGATGTGGGGGCTGGGGATATTCTGTAGGAGATGAAGCTTCTGCATATTGGATAGGAAAGAAAACTATAGAGTTATTTAGTAAAGAAAGTGATGGACGCATAGAAAAGGGATCATTATATGAGATGATAAAAACTAGTTTAGGTTTAACTAGGGATGCTGAAATAATTTCGTATGTAAATGATAAGATAAAAGGAGACAGAATTGAGATAGCAAAGCTTGCTAAGTTATCTTCAGAAGCAGCTAAGTTAGGAGATGAAGGAGCGATAGCTATATTTAACGAAGCGGCTGTTGAACTTGGAGAAATGATTAAAGCCTTATTAAAAAATTATAGTAATGATCTGGTTAGAGTCTCATATTCAGGCGGAGTATTTAAAAGTGGAGATTTAATACTTAATCCATTAAATAATATGTTAAAAGGATATAATGTTGAATTAGTGGAACCAATATTATCACCAGATCTTGGAGCATGCTTACTTGCTTTTGAGGCTTCTAATAATATAATTAGTGATAGTTTTATAAACAATTTATCTTTAAATAAAAATTGAAAGTTATGTTTTTAGTAAAACTAGATGTCCATAGGGATATCTAGTTTTATTTTGTATTTAAGATTTATTTCTATAATTATTAGGGGACATATTGTAACGTTCTTCGAATTTTTTATAGAAAAAGTTTTGGTTAGTTATTCCTACTTTTTCAGCTATAGCGTGTATTGGGAGATTAGTATTTCTTAAGTAAGAGCAAGCTATATTTAACCTTTGAATCAATTTAATTTCATTGAATGTTTTTCCAGTTTTCTTCTTAATTAGATAAGATACATATTTAGGATGATATCCAAAAGTATTAGCTATATCGCCAATTTTACAGTCAACATAATTCTTTTCTATATAATGAAGGATATCCATTAATACTTTAGATGAGTCTTCTGATATTTGGATTAATTGATTTCCTCCATTTGTATGATAAATACGAAGTAGTTCCATAAATATTATTACAAGATATGATTGTATTATTTCTTTACTATATATTTGTTTATCATAGTATTCGATTAAAAAAGTGTTGAATAAATCTATTATTTTTTTTGATTTTTCTGTTTGAAAAATTAAATAGTGATTATGATTTTTTGTATCTGATAAGGATTTTATTATGAAATTAGCCATTACACTTTGCTCTCCTATACGATTAATTAAACTATCAGAGAAAAAATCATTACTCATACTAATATTTATTACTATATCATTCTCACCAGTTTTCATTTTAGCGCGTACTACATCTTTATCAAAAATGCAAACATCACCTTCATGTAGTGTAATATATTCATCATTAATAAGATAGGTACATTCTCCAGAATATATGTAGTTCATATTTATGTTTGTATGAACATAAAAAGGTACTAAAGTATATCTTGAATCCTTTCGAATCAATATTTCTTTTTCAGCTAGTTTATTTAGACTAAAGCAAAAAACTTCTTTTCCATTAATAATTTTTTTATCCATAGAGGAATAGCTTGGTGAAATACTACCTTGATTATCTAAATAAAATTGCTCTCTTTCAGTATTTTTTCTAAGTAATTCATCTAATTCGTTAATATTCATAAATAACTCTCCTTTCATATTAAATATATCTTACTTTTTGTCAGTGTGTAAACAGTTTTGTGATATTGTTTTCAGAATAAATCATTAATATAATAAAATTGTAATTAAAAAGATATATTTAATCTAAGAGAAAATAGCTATTATACTTTTAGGACAAATAAATATTAGGAGGAAAGTATATGAATTATAAGAATTTAGCTAAAGAGATTCTTATTAATATTGGTGGAGAAAGTAACGTTAAAAGTTATACTCACTGTGCAACAAGATTACGTTTTAACTTAAATGATGAAAGTAAATTTGATCAAGATGTATTAAAGAAGATAAATGGTGTAATGGGAACTGTAATTAGTGGTGGTCAATTCCAAGTAATAATAGGAACAGATGTATCACATGTTTTTGATGAACTAAAGGTTTTATTACCAGATAATAGAATGGATGAAATATCTAAAGAAGTAATAGATGAAGATAAATCTAGATTCTCAAAAGTTTTAGATACAATATCAGGAATATTCACTCCAATTTTACCCGCTATAACTGGCGCAGCAATGATAAAAGTATTAATTATTTTATTAACAATGAGTGGATTATTACAAAAGGATACTCAGACATATCAAATATTGACTTTTGTCGGTGATACTCCATTTTATTTCTTGCCAATTATGCTGTCATATACAGCAGCAGTTAAATTTAAAATGAATCCTATGATGGGGATGTTATTAGGATTAATGTTAATTCATCCTACTTATACAAATATGGTTGCTGCAGGTGAGGGAGTTAAATTATTTGGATTTTTACCTGTAACGTTAGCAACATATACATCTACTGTTATTCCAGTAATATTAATAGTTTGGATTGCTTCTTATGTTGAAAGGTTTGCAGATAAGGTTTCACCTAAGGCAGTTAGATTCTTCTTAAAGCCTCTAATTACATTATTAGTTATGATACCTTTAGCATTCTGTGCAGTTGGACCAATAGGAACAATAGTAGGTACTTGGCTTGAATCTGTACTAAATGTAATTCAAACCCAAGCACCTTGGAGCTTACCTATAATATTTGGTATTTTATCACCAATAGTTATTATGTTCGGTATGCATTATGTAGTAACAATACCATTAGTAATGACAGCAATAAGTGCAAATGGTTTTGATATGATTGGACCTGGATTTTTAGTAGCAAATATGGGACAAGCAGGAGCAGCATTAGCAATAGCTTTAATTGCAAAGAATGTTGATTTTAAAGCTATGGCCGCATCAAGTGGAATAACAGCATTATTAGGAGTAACTGAACCAGCTATGTATGGTGTAAACCTAAAGTTAAAGAAGCCTTTTATAGCAGCTTTAATTGGCGGTGGAATTGGTGGACTAATATGTGGTATTGCAGGTGTAAAGAGAATAGTATTTGGACCTACAGGATTAACAACAATACCAATATTTATTGATCCAAATAATTCTATGAATATAGTATTTGCAGTAATTGGAGTAGTAGTAAGTTTTATAATAGCGTTTGGTGTTACTTACTATTTAGCAAAAAAAGATAAAAAAATTATGAATGAAATAGGTGAATAGATATGACAAAATTTCCAAAGGAATTTTTATGGGGAGGAGCAATATCCACTTCACAAGCTGATGGAGCATATTTAGAAGGTGGTAAGGGCTTAGACACTCAAGATTTAAGGTACTTTGACGCAGTATGGGACAAAGAAAAAAGAACAGAAAATAGAAATATTAATATGACCTCAGAAAGATTTGAGGAAGCTTTAAAGGCAACAGATATAACACATTATCCATTTAGATGGGGCATTGACTTTTATCATAGATATAAAGATGACTTAGCTTTATTTGAAGAATTAGGATTGAAGATATTCAGAACTTCAATTAACTGGGCAAGAATTTTTCCTAATGGAGATGATGAAACCCCAAATGAAGAAGGAATTCAATATTATATTGATTTATTCGATGAATGCCATAAAAGAGGTATGAAAGTTTTTGCTACAATACTTCACTATAATATACCAGTAAATTTAGTTACTAAGTATGGTGGATGGAAAAATAGAAAACTTGTTGATTTATATGTAAGATATGCAACTACACTATTCGAAAGAATAGGTAATAGAGTTGATTATTGGCTTCCATTTAATGAAATAAACTGCGCTAAGTTTAATCCTTATAATGGATGTTGTTTAATAAAGGATCAAGAAGAAGATTATGAATCAGCTATTTTCCAATGTTTACATCATCAGTTTATAGCTAATGCTTTAACTATAAAGGCAGCTCATGAAATATTACCAGGATCAATGGTTGGTGGAATGATAGCAAGATTTACAACTTACCCAGCTACATGTAAACCAGCAGATGTAATGCAAGCTGTTATAGATGAAAATTATAAGAATTATTTTTATACTGATGTAATGGCAAGAGGTAAGTATCCATCTTTTACTAAAAGGATGTTTGAAGAAAGTAATATCCAAATTGTAAAAGAGGATGGAGATGATGAAATTTTAAAAAATAATACTGTTGATTTCATTGCATTTAGTTACTATATGTCAATGGTTGCGACAACAGATAAGAATTATGAAAAAGCTAGTGGTAATTTAGTATCTGGGAATAAAAATCCATACTTAAAAGCTAGTGACTGGGGATGGCAAATAGATCCAGAGGGATTACGTATATCTTTAAATGATATGTATGATAGATATCAGTTACCAATATTCATAGCAGAGAATGGACTAGGAGCTTATGATACATTAGAAGATGGACAAATTCATGATTCTTACCGAATAGACTATTTAAAACAACATATTGAACAAATGGGAGAGGCTATAAAAGATGGTGTTGATTTATTAGGATATACGATGTGGGGAATTATTGACATTGTTTCCTGTGGAACTATTGAGATGAGCAAACGTTACGGAGTAATATATGTTGATCGTGATGAAGAAGGAAAAGGAAGTAATGATAGATTTAAGAAAGATTCTTTCTATTGGTACAAAAAGTGCATAGAAAGCAATGGAGAAATATTAGAAGATTAAATTTAAATTAAATGAAAAAAGCCAATCAAACAGATTGGCTTTTTTCATTTTATAACTGGATAGAAGAAACATATCTATAATTCCGAGGAATGAGGAATTATTTCCTTCAGATTTAGGAATATAAACAATATAGTACTGCGACTTGTAGCTTGCGGCGGAGCAAGCACTATACTATTTATACGGGCCTTATTCCATGAAATCGTAGTCTATTGTAATTACGCAGTTGTATTGCGGATGTTCATTTTTTATTGATTCTTTTATGTCATTAAGCATTTTTTCTTGTTCTTTTTTATGACTTGACATAGAAGGTGAAACCACTATATCAAAAATTAAGTTCTTAATATCTCCTTCGCCAACTATTCTAAAATCATGCATTGATTTTATTTCAGGATATCTTCTTAATACTTTTTCAACATAGTCCCAAGTTTCTTTTATTTCATCAGTTATAACGCAAATTGGGTCCATATGAATTACTAAATGTATGTTTAAATCTCTAGAAACTTCTCTTTCAGCCATATCTATTGTATTATGAATTTCCATAATATCTACATCTGAAGGTATTTCAGCATGGAGGGAAGCAATAATTCTTCCAGGTCCATAGTTATGAACTATTAAATCATGAACTCCTGAAATAAGTGGGTAAGAAAGTACCTTTTCACATATATCATTAACAAGTTCAGGGTCTGGAGCTTCTCCTAGTAGTGGATTAAGGGTTTCTTTTACTAAACCAAAACCTGCATATAAAATTGCTAAAGCAACAAATACACCTATATATCCATCTATTGGGAAGGCTGTGAATTTAGATATTAAAAATGATATTACAACTGTACTTGAAGTAAATACATCCCCTAAAGAATCTGCTGCAGCAGCTTTTAGTGCTGATGAATTTATTATATTTCCGATATATTTATTAAAAGTAGATAACCAAACTTTAAAACCTATTGATATTAGTAAAAGTATAAAAGGAATTAATTCAAAAGTTACTACTGTTGGGTTAAATATTCTCTCGATTGATGATTTTATAAATTGAACTCCAACTAGCATTACTAAAAATGCAACTATAAGTGCAGATAAATATTCAATTCTACCATGACCAAAAGGATGTTCAGCGTCAGCTGGTTTATTAGCCATTTTAAATCCTATTATTGTGATAACGGATGATCCCGCATCGGATAAATTATTAAATGCATCTGCAGATATTGCAATAGATCCAACAAACATTCCTACAAAGAATTTAATTAAGAATAATATAAAATTAATTATAATTCCTACGATTCCACCTAAGTTTCCATAATTATTACGGACTTTGGGATCTTTAATATTTTCATTATTTTTTACAAAAGTATTTACTAGAAACTTTGAAATCATTTAATCACTCCTATCTAT
>OGSQ01000293.1_pt1 | contig 24876 bp, 18 predicted proteins | sample 1573921 | NCBI WGS metagenome assembly OGSQ01 (sample SAMN03295832, study PRJEB24534) | human gut metagenome | isolation source: fecal sample 7 from infant 4 | host: Homo sapiens | place: USA: Pittsburgh, PA | collected 2014-07 | reverse complement strand
CCCAACATGCCGGTCACTTAAATATTCATACCTGCTACTCGCAGGTGGGTTAAGCGCACTAACTCTTTGCTTTCTCCTGCCACATAAGTGAATTACTGGAGCCTAGCATACTTTTAGATATTGCAAATCCCGTATATTCAATGTAGGTTGAATATTTTAAGCTAAGCGCACATCTCAGGATTTATTTATGACTTAATTATATCATATTTTTTTTCTTATGCAATAGAATAATTTTTCTTCATATGGAAGGGTTTAAATAATAAACTCTTTTGCAACATCTTCAATAGTAATATCTTGATCTTCATCAGTAAATAAGGCCATAAATTGCATAGTTTCAAAACTATTAGAGTTCATTTGGAAAGCCATAACTTCTCCTGCCAAATCTACTTCATCAACTATTTCTTCAATAATATCAACTACTTCATCATTAGCATACTCATAAAGATAAGGAATAAAGAACTCCTTATACCATTCATTGCTTTCTTCTTCATAATCACTTTCATCATTAGAGTAGCTTCTTGCAGCTGAAAGAACATCTTCATCAAAATCAAAAAAGAATTTTACTAATATTATTCCATCTTCATTTTTTAATTCTTCTATTTCTGTAAGTTGATTTTCTTCTAATATACTTATAATTTGATTTACTTTCATATTTTCCTCCTAAAATACAATTAATCTTAAATAAAATTAATATAGTAATTTTTTATATTCTTTTTTAACAGCTAAAAATTCCTTATCATCTTCCACTATGTTTAATTCTTCTTTTCCATCAATATTATCAACTCTAAAAACATATACGTCTTCCTCTTCACCCTCTAATGGTGCTAATAAAAGATACTCTACTTCTTTTAAGTAAACTCTTGCTACTGCCTCGAAGTCAACTTTCTCACCATCTTCATTATAAAAGCTCATAACAACCTTTTCTTCTTCATTTATATTTAAATCTTTTTTATCCATACTATTCACTCCTATTTTAATTATCCCTTATATTTTATATGTATATAATAAAAATTACTAGCTTTTTAATTATAAATATTATAGGTCACATTTTGTAACTTTATATACTTTATATTCATAATATAAATTAGTATTTTTTTAGAGGTAATTTTATGTTTGAAGCTTTAATATTGGTTTTATCTGTATCTATAGATTCCTTCTTAGCAAGTATTTCTTATGGCACAAGTAAAATTAAAATACCTTTAAGATCTGCATTAATAATAGATATAATTTCCTCTTCTATGCTTGGAGTCTCTTTAATAATTGGCGGTATTCTTCAAAATTATATTTCATTAAACATAGCAAAAGTTATAAGCTTTGTAGTTTTATTTTTTTTAGGTTTTTATCGCTTATTTGAAAGTTTATTTAAGTCTTATATTAATAAAAAGTCAAAAGAGATTTCTCCATTTAAATTTAAGTTATTTGATTTTAACTTTGTACTTCAAGTCTATGCAAATGAAATAAAAGCTGACTTTGATAAATCTAAAAATTTATCTTCTAAAGAAGCTATATATTTAGCTTTTGCCTTATCTTTAGATAGCTTAGCTGTTGGCTTTGGTAGTAGCCTTGTAACAATTAATTATATTGAGGTTTTTATTTTCTCATTAATCATTGGCTTAATTGTAATTTTATTTGGATCATATTTAGGTAAAAAATTTGTAGATATAACTAACTTAAACCTTTCCTGGTTATCTGGATTAATGCTAATTATTTTAGCCTTTTTAAGGGCATTTTAAATAATTATATACACATCTCTTCTTTAAAAGAATATAAGGAGCTGTCATTTTTGCAGCTCCTTATTTCTATTTATTAACTATTCTCTTTTTTCTATTTGTTAACTATACTCTTATTCTTTTTATTTACTAAGAGTGATCCACCAGCCCCTACAGCTATTATAGCTATTAAGAATATTAACATTAGATTGCTTCCACCTGTTTCCGGTAAATTTCCTTTATCATTATTTCCAGATTCATTTCCACTTGGAGGATTTGGTTTATCACTACCAGGTTTTTCTTCACCTGGCTTTTCTCCTGGTTTTCTGTCTTCTTCTTTCTTAGGCTTTTCTTCTGGTTTATCCTCTTCTTTAACTTCATTTACAGTAACCTTAACTCCTAAAGTAGTTGTTTCTCATTGGCTATCCTTTACTTCATAAATAATTTTATAATCTCTAGCCTTACTTAAATCAACACTATTTTCAATAACTATAATCCAACTAGTTATATCTCCATCTTCATTATCTATGGCTTTAACATCTTTTAACGGATCAAATTTATCTCCTACATTTAAATTACATTGTCAGCATTTATAGTTGGTGCTGTATTTTCCCTACTTTAATTCTTACTTCAATAGTATAATCAACATTACCTATTTTTCTAATATAAGATTCTAAAGCTTCTTCAAGTGACTTATATTCATTTATTGTTGGAGTATTTGAGAAGTGTGGATATTAAGCTCCTCCTACTGACATAAAGTCATTAGTTGTAACTACATATAACTTATCCATCTCTATAGGCTTTCCATTTACAGTGATTCCAACTATTCTATCTCCAGCTTCTTTAGTTTCATCAAAGACAAAGTTTACCCCTGAAACATGAGGAAAATGTCCTGCAGGCGCTGGATAAGCTTTTATTCCATGTTCTAACACTTCTTTAATTTGCGCACCTGTTAATGCCTTTGTTACTATATAATTACCAAATGGAAGAACCTTAACTATTTCTCCTTTAGTTATTTCTCCTTCATCGATACTATCACGTATTCCACCACCATTAGTAATAGCTATTTCCGCTCCTTTTTCATCTAACATAGCATCTGTAATTAAGTTACCTAAATTAGTTTCTTGAGTTCTTGAATATTCTCTAGCTCCTTATAAATGAACATTAGAATTTCCAACAACCTGTGATAAAAATTCACTTTGCTCGGCATCTATATCTTCTATCTTATCTAAAACTTTTTTATCACCTTCAATATCAGTTGTTTCAGCTTTAGATATTAAACTTGCCTTTTTAGTTACTATTTTCTTTGATTCTCCATCTACAGTTATAACTACTTTTCCTAAGTTATTTTCATATTCTCCAGTACTAGCTATTTAAGTACCATTTTCAGTAGTAATTCCTTCCTGTAATGTGCTATGACTATGTCCATCAACTATTACATCTATTCCATCAACTTCATCAGCAATCATTGTAGATACTACTTCAATAGGCTCATCTATACCAACGTGTGCTAAAGCAACTATTACATCTACGCCTTTACCCCTTAGCTCCTCTACTTGATTTCTTGCAACTTCTACAGGATCAACAAAATCAATTCCTATAACATTGTTAGGATTAGTTTTATATGCAGTTTCTGGTGTTGTTAACCGAAATATACCAACTTTAATTCCTGCTATATCTTTAATTACATTTGAATCATTTAAATTATCGCTACCCTTCATTACAAATGATATTTTAGCAATAAAATCACTATTTATAGGTTATATTTAAGTTAATAATTTAATAATATGTTAAATAAAGATTGTCACATTGTTAAATATGGTAATAAAAAACGCTGATTTTCATCAGCGTTTTTTTTTGTTTTTTATATAAGTTGATTCTGTAATTACCTAATTTAAGTATATTACATATTAACTACCTTAATTTAATGTAAAAAATCTATGGTAACTTATATATTATTTATTGTTATTTTCCTTTGATTTTTTATTTTTTAAGAATAAGAAAGCTCCAACTCCAACTACTAATATTGCTATAATTAAGATATAAGTTGGATTATTGCCACCAGTTTCAGGCAAGTTTATTCCTTCTCCACTACCATTATCCTTATCATTTGGAAGCACTGTTATTTCACAACTAGCAGTAAATCCTCCATCCTTAGTTGTTACTGTTATTACAGACTTTCCTTCTGCTATTGCAGTCACTTTTCCATTTTCATCTACTTTGGCTACTTTTTCGTCACTACTTATCCAAGAAACTTCTTTATTAGTTGCATCTTCAGGTAAAATACTAGCAATTAATTTTAATTCTTCATCTACCTTTAACCCTGATGAAGTTTTATCTAATGAAACTCCTGTAACCTTAATATCTTTCCCCTTTGGAAGTACTGTTATTTCACAACTAGCTGTAAATCCTCCATCCTTAGTTGTTACTGTTATTATAGCCTTTCCTTCTGCTATTGCAATTATTTTTCCATTTTCATCAACTTTAGCTACTTTTTCATCGCTACTTCTCCAAGACACTTCTTTGTTTGTAGCATTTTCAGGTAAAATACTAGCAATTAATTTTAATTCTTCATCTACCTTTAACTCTGATGAAGTTTTATCTAATGAAACTCCTGTAACCTTAATATCTTCGCCCTTTGGAAGTACTGTTATTTCACAACTAGCTGTAAATCCTCCATCCTTAGTTGTTACTGTTATTGTAGCCTTTCCTTCTGCTATTGCAGTTACTTTTCCATTTTCATCTACTTTGGCTACTTTTTCATCACTACTTATCCAAGAAACTTCTTTATTTGTTGCATCTTCAGGTAAAATACTAGCAATTAATTTTAATTCTTCATTTACCTTTAACTCTGATGAAGTTTTATCTAATGAAACTCCTGTAACCTTAATATCTTCGCCCTTTGGAAGTACTGTTATTTCACAACTAGCTGTAAATCCTCCATCCTTAGTTGTTACTGTTATTGTAGCCTTTCCTTCTGCTATTGCAGTTACTTTTCCATTTTCATCTACTTTGGCTACTTTTTCATCACTACTTATCCAAGAAACTTCTTTATTTGTTGCATCTTCAGGTAAAATACTAGCAATTAATTTTAATTCTTCATTTACCTTTAACTCTGATGAAGTTTTATCTAATGAAACTCCTGTAACCTTAATATCTTCGCCCTTTGGAAGTACTGTTATTTCACAACTAGCTGTAAATCCTCCATCCTTAGTTGTTACTGTTATTGTAGCCTTTCCTTCTGCTATTGCAGTTATTTTTCCATTTTTATCTACTTTGGCTACTTTTTCATCACTACTTGTCCAAGACACTTCTTTATTAGTTGCATTTTCAGGTAAAGTACTAGCAATTAATTTAAGCTCTTCATCTACCTTTAATTCTACAGAAGTCTTATCTAATGAAACTCCAGTTACACTAATCTCTTCTTGATTACCATCTGTTTTATAGTTAATCTTCATTACTACATCCCTAGTTGCCTGAGAGGCCCTACCATCATCAGTGTACCAAGGTAAATTAATTGTCTTCTCTGTTGGTTCTATATGAATATTGAACTCATTTAATCCTGGATTTAATTTAATACCTTCAACATATACATTCCCAAATTTATCCATAGCATTAGGATATAAAGTATTAATATCTTCCTCGTTTATAGTAAATTCAACTCCATATGGAACTTTTGCCTTTAATGTAAATTCTTCATCTGTTGTTTCATATTCAATATTTTCTCCATAAGATATTCTAGGCATCGTAATTATCATTGGCATGTCTACCCATCCTAATACATAATCATCAATAACCATTGAGTTACCTCCCTGATTTTGAACAGTTAATTTCATATTAGTATCTGTAGAACTATATGCCCAGTTACCATAATCTTCTGTGTCATTTGCTTCACGACTATGACTAGTATATGATTCAGTATCCCATGATCCTCTAGTATATTTATATTGAATACTCTTTCCTGCCATCATTTTAAATTTATATTCTACTATATCTCTTGATGTAGCTCCACTTGGTACATTTAACTTTCCACCTGATGCATTCCATCCATTAAAATCACCAGCTATATAGATGTCATCAGTAACAGGTGTATAATTTGGAATATGAAGTCTTAATGTTACATCAACCATAACTAAAGTCGGTGTTACATTCTTTTCTTCTGAATATGCTCTATTATAGAATTTATTATATGCTGCTACCTTATAAGAATACTTTTTGCCATTACTAACAGCAAAATCAGTGTATTCTCTAGCTGATTTATCTAAAACAGCTACTTTAATATATTCACCATCTGCCTCTTTACGATAAACTTCATATCCTTCAACATTTTCTTCATTTGATACCCATTCAAGCTTTGCTCTATTAGATTCAACTAATATATCATTAAGAATAGGTGCTTCTACTACTAAGTTATCATCTTCATTTCTAATTGCCTTAAATTCTGATACTTCTGATTCTACATAAGTATCTCCTGAATTTGTTGTAGCCTTTGCATAGTATTTATAAATGCCTTCTTCTGTAGGCTCAAAAGATGCAAAGTAAATCTTAGTGCCATCCTCCTTTGAATCTTCTTTATATCTTAATTTAGTGCTATCTGCATTCTCCTTTAAAGATCCATCTTTATAATACATAAGCCTAGCTTCAAAATTCGGAATATCCTTTCCAGCATATTCATCATTATCAGTTATTCTTGGTATAGAAACTTTAACAGTTATTTCATCAGTTTTATTACCAACTCCAAGAGTAACATCTTTAATAGAACTTGGTTTTGAAATTGATTTAATATTATATGAAGGAAGTGCTGTAACTGAATTACTAAATTCACTTTCTCCACCATTTTTTAAAGCTGTAACATAATAATAGTATCTAACACCATTTTCTACATCTATATCTTCATAACTATTTTTATCAGAGCTACCAATTAACACTGAGCTTTGTCCTTCTAAATTTGTTCTATATATATTATATTTATTAGCTCCAGCTACTGGATCCCAGCTTAATGTTACCTTTCCCTCTTCAGCAACTGCCTTTAAACCTTCAACCTTATCTACCTTATTTATTTTATTAGTTGAAACCATCATTAATCCTGTTTCTGCTGGTATAGTAATTTTAACTTTACCACCTTCAACCTTAGCAGTAATATCTCCATATAACTCATCTTTTAATTCTAATCCATCCGGTAAAAATCCTGCTACATTTGCTTCTATTGTCTTTTCTAAAGGTTCCTTATTAATAACTAATAATCCACCTTTATCTTCACTCTTTCTTGCATATGCTATAACATTTCCTTCTGCATAAGCACTATAAATATCTCCAGTTGCAAAGATATCTAAATTTTCATTTCTTACATTTGCAGCAGTTTTATATACATCAAATAAGTTTTCATACCTTCCAACTCCGCTATATTCTCCATTAACCTCAGATACTCTTTCCCACGGGAATGTTCTCCTTGAGTCTGGATCCTTTGTTCCTGTAACCCCTACTTCATCACCATAATAAATAGTTGGAGCACCTGCATAACCTAATTGGAATATTGCAGTTAATTCTTGTAGTTTTAAAGCTCTATCACTAGCTTCTGGAGCTATTTTTGTATTTTCTTCTTCCCAAGTTGGATTATCAATTTTAGTTATATTACGAACAGTATCATGAGAATCTACAAGGTTTAACATTGCCTGCCATGCTTCTTTAGGATAGTTTTCTCTAATTGTTTCAAGAGCATTATTAAATGTTATTGCATCTCCATTAATAATATAATTTTGAAGTGCAGCCCTAAATTGATAATTCATAACTGAATCAAATTGATCTCCTAATAAATAGTGAGTTGCAACTCCCCATTCTTCCCCTAATATCACAGGATCATCAATAATATTACCATTTACATCAGTTCTTCCTACTGTTGATTTAACGGATTCCCTAAACTTTTGCCATGTTCCTGTAGATACATCTGGAGCAACATCTAGTCTCCATCCGCTTGCTCCCATCCACATCCATCTTTGTGATGCTGCAGTTTTCATCATTTCTTCTGCTTCTCCATCACTTAATCCTGATAAATCGTAACCTATAACATTTTCTCTATAATCAATGTTATTCCATTCATGATAACCATCTAAGGCTAAATCATCATCATCTTGTGGTTCTTTTGATTCCATTACTGGCAATGAATCATATCCCCACCAACCTTCATATTGATAATGCTGATATTTTTCTTCTAAGCTAATTCCATCCTTATCTTTAACTACCCACTTATTTTCAACCTTAAACCATGTTGTATAATTAAAATCTTCTGGATAAGAGTACTTCTTACCCGTTAAAGGATTAATTTGACTTTCATATTCTTTAACAACTTCTTTTTCAGCATCTTTTTGTGTCTTTCCATCATTAACCTTGTCCCAAACTCTCTTCCAGTATTCATAAGCCCCAATTTCAGGATACTTTTCATATCTATCAAAGTAAATTGAATCATCGCCAACATGATTAAATACACCATCAGCAATAAGGTCAATTCCAACTTCATCAGCTGCATCTGCAAATGCTTGATAAATTCTATCTGAAGCTGCCCTAGTTTTTTCATAATTTAATCCTGAAGTAGAATCTCCCTCTTTATTATAAATAGGTTTTCCAAACATAGGATCTAAATGCTTATAATCTGTGGCATCATACTTATGATTTGATGAAGCCCAAGCTACTGGATTTAAGTAAATAGCTGTAATTCCAATAGACTTTAAATAATCAAGTTTTTCTTCTATTCCTTGAATATCTCCTCCATAATATTCATTTGACCATACATCATCTGTTTTAGCATTAGGATAATATGGTTTATTTTCAGGAGTTGATTGTCTAGGATTTTCAGGGTAGTCACTCCAACTTCCCCAAACCTTATCTTTAGCTGGATCATTTTCTACTCCTCCATCAAAGTATTGAAGATCAAAAGGAACTATAGTTCCATCCTTCATAGTATATCCACGATAACCATCTATAAGTTTTGCTCTATTATTTTCTTCATTTCCATCGAAAAATCTATCTGGGAAGATTTGATATACTGTAGCATTTTTCATCCAATCTGGAGTTTTATAATCTTTATCATAAACTGTTAAATTAAATGGAAGCGCACCTTCATCAACTGCTGATCCTGTACCTCCACTCATGCTATCATCACCATATTCAATTTTAGTTACACCATCTACAAGGATGAATTTATATCCCCATATACCAATGCCAATAAAATCTACTTTAGGTATTGTAGCTTCATAGTAATCTGTCTCTCCTATAGTAGTTGCTTTTCTCATATCATAGTTTTTTGCTACTCCATTACCATCAGTAAGCTCAACCTTAGCCATTTGGACATCATTTTTTGCAACACCAATTCTAAGTGTTAAATCTTCTGATTCTTCTTTAATAGCTCCAAAAGGTTTTTTATAAGTTATACTTCTTGAATCAAATATTATCTTTGACTTATCTATAATTCCATCATAATTTCCTTCTTTAGGTGTGTAGTTATGTGTTAAATACTTATTTCCTTTGTAATCTATGGTAAATATTACATCAGCTTTATCTAAAGTATTAATTATTAAATTATCTTGTGTTGCACCAGTAGCCCCATAACTTTCATCCCAATTTGGACCAAAAGCTACCTTAGCCTCAAATTTTCCTACTGGTAATTCTCTTTGAATCTTATAAATACTTCCATCGAAATAGTAATCTACAAACATTTGCTTTGCAGTTTCTGGTGACCAATCAGTTTCTCCAAATACATGTTGTAAGCTTCCCACTAATCTTGGCCATTTTTCACTACTTAATTCTGGAACATATTCTTTTAAATTATTAACTCCTGGAATATTAATTCTTGCTTCATTTAATTTATCATTAACATAGAAATTAACTTTAGTGATTTTTTCTAAATTAATTTTAAAGTTATTTCCACCATCAGAAAATCCATTCCAAGTTCCGTTCTTTACAATTTTAAATTCATGGTTTCCTGCTGGTAATACTACTGAATATTCATAAAATCCATCTACTAAATGCTTCATTTTAATTTCATCACTTGAACTATTCCAATTCCCAAATAGACCAGGAATATACCAAGTATTATCGCCACCATTTTGATTTATAAGTTCATCAGCTACTATATCAGATTCCTCAATTTTAGGTTCTAAATAATAAGTAGTATCATCAAATTGTTTATAATAAACTTCTAAATTGCCATTACAATCTAAATAGGCTAAATCTATAAGCTTATCCTTCCCCTCTTCGCTTGTCCACTTAGCCTTTCTAACAATAACTCCTACTTGTTTATTGCTTTTAGTTATATTATTAAAACTTAAATTCCCAACACTACCATAATCATTAGTTTCACTAAAGTTCACTACTGTATCTTCTGAACCCTCTTGTCCACCTTCTATCCAATTCCATAGTTGCCAATCCTCATAATTTTTATCTAATCTATTATAATTAACCTTAATATTAATCTTATCAAAGTCTTTATATAAATCTGTGTATTCTATATTCTTTGGTTCTGGATTATCCTTATCTATTTTCCCTGCAGTTACTATGATTTCACTAGGTCCTTTTGATAAGTCATATATAACATTAGAAGTTGCCTTTGCTTCCCAATCTCCCTTTCTTACACTGAATCCAAACTCTGAGTCATTTGGAACATCCAATACGGCATAAACCCCTTGTTCATCTTCATGAGTAAAACTCACCTCTTTGCCCTTGTTTCCTGACCACCAAGCCCATAAATTCCAGCCAGTATAGTCAGCATCATCTTTTAAAAACCTTATTTTTACCTTTTCTGTTATAGTAGCATCAGCTTTAACAACAATATTAGGTACAGGTATAAGTGTTAATAAAAACATTAATACTGTAAATATAGCTAGTTTAGACTTGTGCTTCAAAAAGCTATTCCCCTTCATAATAATAACCCTCCTTTTATTAAATTTTCAAAGAACTTAGAAAACGTTTCCATAATCCAATTTAAAATCTTTTAGGAAATATTTTCCATATAATATATATTAAATGATTATTATGTTTTTGTCCATATATTTAAATCCTTTTATACAAACTTACAAAAATATGAAATTTAAAATATTGTTTTACATTTTATACTACTATGTATAATTTTTTTTGAATCTGACAACTTATTTTTAAAAAGAGCTTGTCAAACTTGGAAATATATATCATAATATTACTATGGTAAATTAAGGCAATTAAATTTAAAGGGGAGTTTTTATGAAAAAAAAATTAAGTTTAACAAAGAAAATATTCTTAGCTATGTTTTTAGGAGCAGCCTTTGGCATATTAGTTCAAAGGATAGGATCTAATTTTATTAAAGATACTATTATCTTAAACGGATTTGTAAAGGTTTTATCAAATATTTTTTTATCCTCTATAAAAATGATGGTTGTTCCGCTTGTATTTGTATCATTAACTTGTGGAGCTGCTTCTGCTGATAACATAAGAAAGCTAGGACGAGTTGGAGTTAAAACCTTTTTATTTTATATTTCAACCACTTGTATAGCTATTACTATAGGAGTAATTCTTTCATTAACTATTAAACCTGGTATTGGCTTAGATATGTCACATCTATTAGTAACTGAGCCAACGATTTCTCAAAATAATTCTTTTATAGATATTCTAGTTAATATAATACCTACAAACCCTATTGCTTCATTAGTTAATGGGGATATGCTTCAAATCATATTCTTTTCAATATTATTAGGAATTGCAATAAGCTTAGTTGGTAAAAAAGCTGAAATAATTAAAAATGCTTTTGAATCATTAAATGAAGTTATTATGAAAATTGTCCAAATAGTTATGTCCTTTGCACCAATTGGAGTATTTGCTTTAATGACTAATACTTTTGCAACTATGGGATTTAGCGCAATGATTCCTTTATTAAAATATATGTTTGTTATTTTATTTTCACTACTTATCCATTCTGTTTTTGTATATGGAGGTATGTTCAAACTTTTTACAAGGTTAAGCATAAAACCTTTTTTAAAGAAATTTATTAAACCTGCTTCAATAGTTTTTTCAACTGCTTCTAGTAATGCTGCATTACCAGTTACTTTAGAAACAGTTAATGAAATGGGCGTTGATAATTCTATTTCATCTTTTACAATTCCATTAGGTTCTACTATTAATATGGATGGTACTGCTATTATGCAAGGTGTTGCAGCAATTTTTATTTCTCAAGTATATAATGTAGACTTAGGTCTACCTGCTATCTTAACCATTATTCTTACTGCTACCTTAGCTTCAATTGGAACTGCTGGAGTTCCTGGTGTTGGTATGGTTATGCTTTCAATGGTGTTGCAATCCGTTGGCCTACCAATAGAAGGAATAGGCCTAATTCTTGGTATAGATAGAATATTAGATATGTGTAGAAGTACAGTTAATACTATGGGAGATTGTATTTGCACTATTATCATAAGCAAATCTGAAAATTCCTTTGATACTAGTAAGTATTATTCTAATGAAGATAATACAGATATACTAGCTGATGACATACTTGAAACTACAGATTATTAAATAAAATACAGTTATATATAACTTAAAACTCCAAAATCGCCAAGTCGACTTTGGAGTTTTAAAATTTAAATAATTTTTGTTAATTAATTAGGCTGTCCTTTGGACAGCCTAATATTATATATCAAGTTCTATAACTTTATTATGTTTTTTACTTTTAGCTATATCAATAACCCTTTGGTTACTTGAACCTCTATATTTTAGAGAAATATTTCTCTTATCAAGCTGGAACCTACCATCTATTAATACATCTACATAAGTTAATATTTCATTTTTATTTGAATCACTAATAATATCTTCATATATATACCCTGACCATAGCCATATGCTTTTATTAGTTTCTTCTTTAATTCTTTTAAGTAAATTATGTAAATCCTTATCTTTTACTTGATCCATTGGCTCTCCACCTAAAATATTTACTCCAACTACATTTTCATTTTTAACAAAGGAAAGGAATTCATCTTCCTTTTCTTTTGTCCACCTGTCACCATAATTAAAGTCTTGTAACTCTTTATTAAAGCAACCTTCACAATTATTAGTGCATCCACTTACAAATAATGTAGTTCTAATTCCAGGTCCATTACTTACATCAAATTTTCTTATTTTAGCACAGTTCATACTAAATCATCCTTATAAATGTAATACTCTATCGCCAATTTCTGCAGTTCTACCTTTATTCCAGAAATTAGTTCCAATATATCCACAAGTTCTTCTCATAACTTGCATTTCCGCTTCATCTTCATTTCCACAAGAAGGACAGTACCATACTAAATCTTCATTAAGTTTAATCTCTCCAGTGTATCCACATTTATAACATACATCGGGTTTAGTATTTATTTCAGCGTATTGAATATTATGATATATAAAATTAATAATTTGCTCAACAGCATCTAGGTTTTTACTCATATCAGGTACTTCAACATAAGAAATACATCCACCTAAACTTATTCCATGGAATTGTGATTCAAATTTAAGCTTACTAAAGGCATCTATTTCTTCACATACATGAACATGATAAGAATTAGTGTAATATAGCTTATCTGTTACATTAGGTATTACTCCAAACTTAGTTCTATCTATTCTACAGAATCTATAAATTAAATTTTCTGCAGGAGTTCCATATAAGCTAAATCCTAAACCAGTTTCATCTTTCCACTTTTGGCAAGTCTCATTCATATGTTTCATTACTGCAAGTGCAAATTCTTCGCCTTTTTTAGTAGTATGACTTTCTCCAAGCATCGCTTGAACCATTTCATATATTCCTACATACCCTAATGATAGAGTAGAGTATCCATCTTTTAATAAGCTATCTATACTCTCTTCTTTTTCTAATCTTGCTATAGCTCCATGTTGCCAATGAATTGGAGAAACATCTGATTTAGTTCCAAGTAACATTTTATGTCTAGTTAATAAAGCTTCCTTACATAATTCTAATCTTTGATCTAGCATATCCCAGAATAATTCCATATCCTTATCAGCAATAATTCCAATTTGAGGTAAATTAATACTTACTACACCTTGGTTAAATCTTCCGTACCACTTATAGTTATCATTTTCATCCTTCCAAGGTGATAAATGAGATCTACATCCCATTGGTGGGAAGGTATTTCCTTCATAATTTTCTCTCATAATTTTTGCTGATTGATAGTCAGGAACTAATCTTCTTGCAGTACATTTTGCAGCTAGCTTAGTTATATAATCATATTTTCCACCTTCAAGGCAGTTATGTTCATCTAAAAGGTAGATAAGCTTAGGAAATGCTTCCCCAATTTCTTGACCTTTATAATTCTTCATCCCTTCTAATCTTTGCTTAATCATCTCTTCACAGATTAAAGCCATTTCTTCTTCATAAGGATGTCCCTCTTCTATTTCTAAATATATAGTACTAAATGGCGCTTGACCATTAGTAGTCTGTAATGTTGATAATTGATATCTAATTGTTTGAACTCCGTCTCTAAGCTCCTTCATTTTAGTATCTAAAGCTAACTTTTTAGCAAGCTCCTCGTCACCTAAAAGTTCTAAATAATGTTTATATGCCTTATCTTCTGTAACTTTTAGATACTTTGCTAGGTGTTTTACAGTAATACTTTGTCCACCATATTGATTACTAGATACCTGTGCGATTATTTGAGTAGTTACTGTACAAGCAGTGCTAAATGATTTTGGGCTCTCAACTAATTTATCATTAATTACAGTACCATTTTCTAGCATATCTTCTAAGTTAATTAAACAGCAATTAAAAATAGGAGATAAACTATAATCCATATCATGCCAATGAATAACACCTTCATCATGAGCTTGAACTATGTGAGATGGAATTAATCTCCTTCTTGATATATCCTTTGATACTTCTCCTGCTATCAAATCTCTTTGAGTTGCAGCTATTACTGAATTCTTGTTAGAATTTTCTTTTATTACATCTTCATTAGTTTTATTTAAAAGAGATAAAATACTTTCATCTGTTGTATTAGTATTTCTTTTGAACTCTTGGACAGCTCTATATCCTTCATATGATTTAGCTGTTACTTTTTGTCCGTAATGTACAAGCCTATCATATACATAGGCCTCTATTTTATATATTGTTGGAGTTTCACCACTTTTGTAAAAGTACTTTTCAGCATCGCTAGCAATAAGCTTAGCTATATCCCCTAAATAGATTCCACTTCCGTTTTTCATAGCCTTACTAATGGCTTCTCTTATTTTTCTTTTGTCGAAATCTACTATACTACCATCTCTTTTTATTACCTTCATCCAATTTCCACTCCCCTTAATTATCTATCTTACTAATTATATCACCTATAAAATTTATTTAATAATAACAAAACCTTCATTATCTTAAAAAAGGGATATAAATTTGAAAGTTTTCTTCTTAAACTTAACTTTCTCTCTAATTATTATCTTTTTATATTTTATATTTTCTTGTTGTAACTTGTTGAATCTTTAAATTATTGCAATAATTATGTCTTTTCATTTTACTTTAATTGATACTTTTCTACTTCATTTACTAATTATCGTATTAATAATATTTCCCTATATAAACTTAATATTTAATTTATTAGAATTAGAAATTTTAATAATTATCTAATAATTTAGTAAATTTCATTTGAGATTTTGTTAAAAAATTGCTAATATATAATAAATACAATTTATAAGGGGGCTATAAAATTGAATACAATCGTTACTAAATTTGGGGGAAGTTCTTTAGCTGATGCTGATCAGTTTAAGAAGGTAAAAAATATCATCTTATCTAATTCTGATAGAAAGGTAGTTGTACCTTCAGCACCAGGCAAAAGACACTCTAAAGACTTTAAAGTTACAGATTTACTTTATCTTTGTCAAAGTCATATTGAGTCTAGTATTCCACTAGATGATGTTTTTGAATTAATAGCTAATAGATATAAAAAAATAGTATCAAAATTAGATTTATCATTAGACATTGGTAGTTACTTAGACAAAATTAAAAAAGATATCGAAAATGGTTCATCAAAAGATTATGCTGCAAGTAGGGGCGAATATCTAAATGGTATTATTCTTGCAAATTATCTTGACTTTGATTTTATTGATGCTAAAGATGTAATTTTCTTTAATAAATATGGAAGTATTGATAGGAATCTAACTTATACTTCATTAAGAAAAGCACTTGAAAATGGTAGAAAAGCTGTTATTCCAGGATTTTATGGTTGTGATATTGATGGCAACATTATAACTTTTTCAAGAGGTGGTTCTGATGTAACTGGAGCTTTAGTATCAGCAAGTATTAATGCTGATTTATATGAAAACTGGACAGACGTTTCTGGATTCTTAATGACAGATCCAAGAATCGTTAATAATCCAAAGCAAATTAATAAAATTACTTATAGGGAGCTAAGAGAACTTTCATATATGGGGGCATCTGTATTACATGAAGAATCTGTTTTCCCTGTAAGAGATGCTGGTATCCCTATTAATATTAAGAACACTAATATGCCAGAAGATCCAGGAACTCTTATAGTTAAAGATATGGAGCCTGATTATAATAATCCTATTAAAGGTATTGCAGGCAAGAAAGATTTCACTGTAATATCTATTGAAAAGGCAATGATGAATTCAGAACTTGGCTTCTGTAGAAAGGTTCTATCTATATTAGAACAAAACTGTGTTTCTTATGAAAATATGCCTTCAGGTATAGATACAGTTTGTGTTGTAATTTCAGATTCACAGCTTAAGAATAAAACTGAAATATTAGTTGATGAAATAAAGAGGACATGCAATCCTGATTCTATTTTAGTTCATCCTAACATGGCATTAATTGCAACTGTTGGTAACGGTATGTCTTCAAACAAAGGAGTTGCTGCTAAAATATTCACTTCACTAAGTGAAGCTAATGTTAATATCAGAATGATTGATCAAGGTTCAAGTGAAATAAATATTCTTATAGGTATAGAAAATGATGATTTTGAAAAAGGTATTAATTCAATTTATAAAGCATTTGTCTAGAAGAAATTAATTATAAACCAATAAAAAGGGGCTGCCACAGACAGCTCCTTTAAATTTATAAACTATGTATAGAAAATATATCTATGCAATTTTCTATCTCATTATGACACAAAGTTAATTTTAGACTTCCTGAAACTTCATTGCCTAAATAAAATTGCTCAGAAACTTTTTCATATTTATAGATAATCCTAATAAGATTATTAACATAATAATATAATGATTTCTCTTTACTCTTCTCATTTCCCTATTTCCTTATACCACTACATATCACTCCATATTATACAATTATGTATAGTTTTTTATAAATTGTAATAAATTTCCCCAAAATTTAATTTCGTTTCATAATATAATAAAAACTATCTATTTTCTCTTGTTAATTTAATAATTATATCTCTATAATCAGGATAAAGATCTAAAAGTTCTTTTCTAGTAAATAGCTCAAATTCATCATATTCAAATGCTGGTGATACCATACATCCAACCAAGGCGTATCCATTATTATTCATTGCTGAACCAAAAATACATCCTTTTGGGACTAATACTTGAGGTTCTTCTCCACTTTCAATATTTTTCCCAAGTTGTTTTGTTATTAATTTACCTTCTTCTGTTATCATATATATTGTTAATGCTTCACCATCATGATAATACCATAGTTCATCAGATTTTAATCTATGGAAATTTGATACTTCACCAGTCATTAATAGAAAGTAAATACTACTCCATAACTTCTTATCCGTCCTAATATCATCAGTAGATACAAAGGACTCTTTAAAATATCCTCCTTCAATATGAGGTTCCATGCTTAGATTTTCTATATAATATTCTGCACTCTTCATAATGCTTCCCCCCCCTTTTTATTTAGCTAAATAAATCAATCTTCTCTTTAATATATTAGTAGAAATATTAATCTTCTCTTACTAAGTATTGATTTCCATCCTCATCAAAGAAATTAAACATTGAACCATATGGCATTTTCATTATTTCTCCTACTTTTACACCATTATTCTTAATTTCTTCATAAGTTTTATCTATATTATCAGTACTTAAAATTATTGAAGGGTGCTCAACATTTGTATTTGGATTTTGTTTTTTCATCATTTCCTTATTATATAAAACAAAAGTTGTAAATTCATCTTCACTTGGGCCTACTTCTATCCATTTCATATTAGGACCCATTGCTTGCTCAAATTTTACTACAAAGTTTAATTTTTCAGTCCAGAACTTTTTAGCACTTTCTTGATCACTTACATATAATGTTATCTTACCTATTTTTCTAATCATTTGCTTTCCTCCTATTTTTTGTCCTTTTTAATGATATTGAACAATTAATTATAACACTTTACTTTCCAATAATTTCAATCCTATATAACATCAATTTATAAGATAACCCTTCTGTAGATTAACTCTTAAATATAAGTATTTAAAATTCAAATTATGAAAGTAATTATATTATATAATTAAAATGATTAAATTCAATAATAATTTTCAATTTCATTAACTTCTTAAGAAATTAATTTATTATTATACTTTTAGCTTTAATGAAATCTTTAGGCGCAAACTTAGTATACTTCTTAAAAACTGAACAAAAATGTTTATATTCCCCGAAGCCAACCATATCAGCAATCTCATAAACCCTATACTTACCTCTTTCTTTTGTCATCAATTCTATAGCTTTTTGTATCCTATATTTATTAAGCATATCTAAAAAGGTATATGATGTTTCTTCTTTAAACTTTCTGCTTAAATAGCTTGGACTTACTCCAAGCTCATCTGCTAGCATCTCTATACTAAGTTTGTCACTATACTCTTCTTTAATTTTATTAATTGCATACTTTACATAAGTATTTATTTCCTTAGAATCAATATATATTTTAAGATTAGCAAATTCCATATCTTCTTTATTAGTCGTATAATTTCTTATATCTTCATAAGCTTTTCTTTCATCTATCTTTTTTTTAATTTTTGATACTATTTTAAAGAGTTCTTCCTCATTTATAGGCTTTAATATATAGTCGCTTACTCCTATTGATATTGCCATTTTTGCATAATCAAATTCACCATAGCTAGTTAAAATTATACTTTCAAAGTTTTCATTGTTATTAAATGAAGCCAACATTTCCAATCCACTCATAAATGGCATCTTAATATCAGTTATTATTAAATCAGGCTTCAACTCCTCTATTAATTTAATACCCTCTTTCCCATTTTCTCCTTCTCCTACAACAACAAATCCCAAAGTTAACCAATCAATAGTATGAACTAATCCTTTTCTGATTATTTCTTCATCCTCTACAATGATTAATTTATACATTGCTACACTTCCTTTTTTATATATGGTAGAACAATTTTTATAGTAGTTCCCTTACCCTCAATACTATCTATAATGATATTGTATTCATCACCATAAATTAGTCTTAATCGTTTCTGCACATTATACAAGCCTATTGTATATGTATCATTTTGCTTTTTCTCTAACAACTCATTAATATAATTCATTCTTTCTTGGCTAATACCACTTCCATCATCTTTTATAATTATATATATTTTTTCTACATCTATGATTGAACTAATATAAATATTTATAGTTGATTTTTTTTCAAATCCATACTTTATTGCATTTTCTATAATTGGCTGAAGTATAAGCTTAGGTACTACAGCCTCCTTAACTTCATCGTCTATATGTATTTCAAATTTAAGCTTATCCCCAAATCTGTACTTAAGTATTGCTAAATAATTGTTAATATATTGAATATCATCAATTAACTTAACTGAATGTATTTCATTATTTATGCTATATCTTAAAAGAGAAGATAAATTCACTATTATATCACTAGCTACATTTTTATCTAGCTTTATCATTATTCTTATAGTTTCTAAAGTGTTGAATAAGAAATGTGGGTTAAACTGAGCTTCTAGCTGCTTTATTTCACTTTGCATTCTTAGCGATACTTCTTCTTTGTTACTTTCTATTAGATTCTTAATATCTATCAACATATTATTATAGGCTTTAGCTATAATTCCAAATTCATCTTCTGATTGAATTTCAAGCTTTGTATCTAAATTACCTTCCTGTATACTTTCTATAGCCTTAACAATTTCATTAATAGTTATGGTTTTGCTATTAGCAACCTTCTTAGATATTAGAAGCATTAAATAAAATATAATCAAAAATAATACAATTAGAAATATACCTCCAATAAAGAAAGTCCTATTAAAAAAATCAAAATTTGTTATTGTATAAACATATAAATTAGTATCTTTAATTGAAGTAGTTTCAATATAATATGTCTTATCTTCTATTTTTACATATCCATCTATTTGCCTAAAATCATTTTTTAATCTATATAACTGATCACTATATTTATTATTAGTAGCAGCTATTATATTGTGTCTATCAGTTATAATAATATCGCTTGTAGTATATCCTGTAATTAAGTCAAAAATATCCTCTTCGGATAAATCAAAAATAATATACCCTATAATTTCATCATTATCACAAATCGCCTTTCCTAATGATAAAGTTCCATATGTATATTTATCTTGTTGACCTTTATTAACCATTATTATTACTTCTTCTCTACGTAATTTCATTCTATTAAAAATGCCCCACATAAATAGATTATCATCACTAATATAATCTGGCTTAATATTCATATTTGAGATAATCATATTGCCATTTTTATCATAAACATAGAAATTACTCTTAACAGTCCTTTTATTTATGAATTTATACAAAACTTCATAGATTTTTTGTGACTTTATTCCATCTTCAATTATTGATATAAGACTCTCATCATTTGAAATATTATTAATTAAAGATCTATATTCTCCTAAATTTTCTTCCATTAATTTAGAAATATTTATATTACTATTAACATTTTCTTTAACTATTAATTTATTTCCCCAAAGAAACAAAATTAAGTACGCAACTAAAGAAACTATTATTATAGGAACTATAGCGTACCACACTATTGTATTTCTAATTACATCACTATATTTTTTATACTTTTTACCCATAGCTCTCTTCCTCTATATTGCAAAAAAAGACCAGATTTACTGGTCTTTCAATCACAAAATTTTATTTTACAAATTAATTTCTTTACTTCCAGAAACCTTAAAGAATATTAATAATGAAATTACTGTAGTAATTGTTAAAATTGTTGATAGAGCCGCTGCTGTTCCATAACTTGCCCTAATAACTTCAGTATATATAGATACTGATAAGGTTTTCGTGCCACCTGTGTATAATATAACTGAGGCACTTAATTCGTTAATAACTGTTATCCAACTAAGTATTGCTCCTGCTAACACCCCAGGTAACATCATTATCGCTGTTACTTTAAAAAATGTCCTAACAGGTGAATATCCTAAACTTATAGATGCTTCCTCCATACTTGGACTAATTTGATAAAGTATTGCTGCACTAGACCTTAAAGTATATGGTAACCGTCTAACTACATATGCTATTATAATTATAACAAATGTACCACTTAATACCAAAGGCTTTTTATTAAATGCAAGTAATAATGTTATACCTAAAACTGAGCCTGGAATTATATATGGAAACATAGTTATAGTATCTATTACAGAAGTAAGAATATTTTTTCTCCTAGTAGATATATAGGCTATGAACATACCTAATATTACAATTATTCCAATTGCAATTAACCCATATGAATAAGTGTTTGTAATAGCTGATCCAAGTTTACTAAATACTGTTTTATAGCTCTTTAATGAAAACTCATTAACAAATCTTGATCCCTTTGTATTAAGAAATGAAGTATATATTACTGTTAATTGTGGAACTATAGCTAAAAATACAACAAAATAAACAAAAATGTGAGAGAAAATATTTTTAGCTCCTTTTAAGTTTTTAGCTACCATAGGTCTCAATGAACTCATAGTAAATGATTTTTTATTAACAACATATTTTTGTGCAATAAATACTATTGAAGTTATAAGAACCATTATTGTTGCTAATGCTGCAGCAAAATTAGCTTGACCACCAACTTCACTAATAAATTCAGAATATATCAATACAGGCATTACATTATAACCTTCACCAATTAGCATTGGAGTCCCGAAATCAGCTAATGCATTCATAAATACTAATAATCCTCCTGCTAAAAGAGTAGGTAATATTAATGGCAGTATTACTGTTACAATTTTTTTAATAGGCTTACATCCTAAACTTTCTGCAGCTTCTAATAATGATACATCTATTTTTTTTAATGCTCCTGTGACATATAGATATATAAAAGGATATAACTTAAGGGTAAACACTAAAAGTATTCCTGCAAATCCATATATAGGCGGAAGGGTTATTCCTAAGTTATTTTCAAAAAACTTTGTAACAACTCCACTTCTACCGCATAATAATACCCATGAATATGCTCCTATAAATGGTGGTGATAACATAGAAATAATTATTAATATTTCTATTAACTTTTTCCCCTTAATATTAAATGCTGTAGTTAAATATGCTAAAGGTGCACCTATTAATATCGCTAAAATAGTAACACAAATAGTTACAGTAAAAGAATTTATCAATGCATTATAGTAGTATTTCTTCTCAAAAAACTTTACAAAATTAGCAAAAGTAAAATCGCCAGTTACAGCATCCTTAAATCCACTTATAAATAATGAAAATAGTGGATATATAAAGAATATAAGAAATATAAGTGCAATAATTAAAGTCACTATCGTCCAAAAGTCAAATTTAATTTTAAATTTACCCTTTACACTTTTCATTAGTTTTCACTTCCTTTTATTAAGTTTGCCTCTCCATCTTCAGTGAAAACATTAATTTTCTTTGGATTAACTTCTAAATACAAATCATCTCCATTACTATAAATATGATCTGCTGTTCCTATATCTTGAGATAATTCTATGGCAGCCTGTCCCTCTAATATTTCTCCATCATTAAATATGATTTCATAATTAGTATATCTTCCAAGGAAGGTTGCTGTCTTAATTTTAGTCGCTAATCCTTTGTTTGAAATAACGAACTCTTCTGGTCTAACAGCTATTATAACTTTCTGTCCATTTTTTACATTATCCTTTAGATTACTCATTTTTACAGTATAACCTTTTTTAAATTTCACGAAATATTCATTATCTTTTAATTCTATATTCCCTTCAAATAAATTAGAATGTCCAATAAATGTTGCTACAAAAGTATTTTTAGGCCTAGTATATATTTCTTTTGGTGTTCCAACTTGTTGTACAACTCCATCCTTCATAACTGCAATTCTATCTGAGATAGCTAGAGCTTCTTCTTGATCATGTGTAACATATACAGTAGTTATTCCTACTTCTTTTTGTACATCTCTTATGGCACTCCTCATTTCAACTCTTAGTTTAGCATCTAAATTTGAAAGTGGTTCATCCATAAGTAACACACTTGGGTGAATAACTATAGCTCTTGCTAAGGCCACCCTTTGTTGTTGTCCCCCTGATAGTCTTTCTGGTAATCTATCCTTATACTCATCAATTCTAACAACCTTCAAAATATCTGATACTTTCTTTTCCAATTCATTTTTTGAAGGTTTTCTTAATTTTAATCCATATTCAACATTTTGTTTAACTGTTAAGTGTGGAAAAATAGCATAGTTTTGAAAAACCATACCTATATTTCTCTTATGTGCTGGAATATCATTTATTACCTTATCTTCAAAACTGATTTTTCCACCCTCAATAGAGTTAAAACCTGCAATCATTCTTAAAAATGTTGTTTTCCCGCAACCTGAAGGTCCAAGTAAAGTGAAAAATTCTCCATTTATAATATCTAAATTTAAATCAGGAATTACAGTATTGTCGCCATATTTCTTAATCACATTTGTTGCCTTAATTGAAACACTCATTTTTACTTCCTCCTCATCTATTTAGAAAATGGGGCTCTCGCAGAATTAATAATTATTAATTGTACTATTTGCAACAGCCCCATTTTATTCCTATATTTATTTATTAGTAAATATTTCTTTAAATTTATCAATCCAAGCTTGCTTATTAGCTGTTACTACCTCAGGATTATCTTGGATAATATTAATATCACTCATAGGTTGTAATCCTTCTGCTGGATCTACATCTTTTCTTACAGATCTTCTGCTTAAATCTGAAGCCACCATTGTTTGAGTTTCTTTACTAGTTAAAAAGTCAATAAACTTCTTAGCATTATCTATATTTTTTGCACCCTTTATTATTGCAACTCCATCAGGCTTAGAAATTACTCCTTCTTTCATATAAATAACTTTCACTGGAGCACCATCTTTAACATATTTAGCTCCACCTTCTTCGAAAGTTAAACCTACTGTGTATTCTCCATCTGCTACACCTTTATAAACAGCTGAAGATCCTGAAAGTAATTTACCATCTAAGTTTCCAGCTAATTTATCAGCATAATCCCAACCTTTTTCTGGATCACCATTACCCATGGAATATAGCATATTTACTAAATGCTCGAAAGATGAAGATGATTTTGCAGGATCTGCATGAGCAATCTTACCTTTTAGCTCTGGATTTAATAAATCTTCATAACCTTCTACTTTAATATCACCTATTAAGTTAGTATTAACCATAAGTACACTTGGAATATCAGAAAATCTTGTTATCTTACCATCAGTATTCTTATTTCCATCCGCCATATATTCTTCATTAGCAGATGTGTATTCCTCAAATAAATCTACCTTTGGTTGTAATGTACCTAGAGACCCACCCCACATTACATCTCCTAATGGGTTGTCCTTTTCAGATTCAACACGCTTTAGTAACTCTCCAGTACCAGCTGCCACTACATCCACTTGAATTCCTGTCTCATTTTCAAACTCTGCAACTATAGGATCTATAAATTCTAATGGATGTGGACAATATACAACCAAATTCTTAGAGCTACTCTCCTCTCCATCTGAAGAGTTACCAGTCTGCCCACCACATGCAACCATACTTACCATCATTGATGCACAAATTAATGTAGCTAAAACTTTTTTCATCACAAATTCCCCCTATACTTTTCTAATTTTTCCGTTACTCTTGATGTAATTAAATAATATCAAATGTAAACGTATAATTAAATCCTATTATCTGTAAAATTATCCTTTTTTATGAACTAACAAATAAATATCCACCAGCTTAGCTGGTGGTTTTTCCTTAGCCCTATAAGGGCATA
>OGSQ01000292.1_pt1 | contig 25053 bp, 21 predicted proteins | sample 1573921 | NCBI WGS metagenome assembly OGSQ01 (sample SAMN03295832, study PRJEB24534) | human gut metagenome | isolation source: fecal sample 7 from infant 4 | host: Homo sapiens | place: USA: Pittsburgh, PA | collected 2014-07 | reverse complement strand
ATATGCTGGCATGGCTCAACGGTAGAGCAGCTGACTTGTAATCAGCAGGTTGTAGGTTCGATTCCTATTGCCAGCTCCATAAAATGGGGGAGTTCCCGAGTGGCCAAAGGGGGCAGACTGTAAATCTGTTACGTTTCGTTTCGATGGTTCGAATCCGTCCTCCCCCACCACAAAGACAAGGTTACTTGTCTTTTTTTTATTTATCAGAAATTATAGAAGGATCATCACTATTAATGCGCAAGAAAATTACATTTTATTGTTGACTATTAATATTAAAGGTGATATAATCTGTAAGTAAAATTTGATATTAGTTCTTATCAAGAGAGGTGGAGGGAAAAGGGCCCTGTGAAACCCGGCAACCTGCTTCATTAAGTTGAGTGTGGTGCCAATTCCAGCAATATTTTTGCAAGATAAGAAAGATTAAGATTTTGTATCTCTTCTTATCGAGGAGATTTTTTTTATTCTTAAAAGTTTTTATTTAAATAATATTATTGATAACTATAAATATTTTATCAATTAGGAATATTATTTTATAAAGAATAAAAAATAAAAATACGTAATGAAAGCTATAAGAACTAGATACGTAAAAAACTATGACTTAAAGTCTATGGAAGATTTTTTATAAAATAGCCTAGAATTAATATCAAAAAAATGAAAGGAGATATTAATATGAAAAGATTATTTACTTCAGAATCAGTTACAGAAGGACATCCAGATAAAATTTGTGATCAAATTTCAGATGCAGTATTAGATAGCATATTAGCTAAGGACCCATCAGCTAGAGTAGCTTGTGAAACAGCTGTAACAACAGGAATGGTTTTAGTTATGGGGGAAATATCTACTAATTGTTATGTAGATATTCCAAAATTAGTTAGAGAAACAATTAAGGGAATTGGCTATGATAGAGCTAAATATGGATTTGACTGTGAAACTTGTTCTGTATTAACTTCAATTGATGAGCAATCAAGAGATATAGCAATGGGTGTTGATGAAGCGTTAGAATCAAGAGCTGGCGAAAAGGATGATGTTGAAGCCGTTGGAGCAGGAGACCAAGGAATGATGTTTGGTTTTGCAACTAATGAAACAGAGGAATTTATGCCATTACCAATAGCTATGGCTCATAAATTATCAAGAAAGTTATCAGAAGTTAGAAAAAATGGTACTTTACCTTATTTAAGACCAGATGGTAAGACTCAAGTTACAGTTGAGTATGATGATAACAAGGTTGTTAGAATCGATGCTATAGTAATATCTACACAACATGGTGAAGATATTACTCAAGAGCAAATCAGAGAAGATTTAATGAAATATGTAATACAAGCAGTTGTACCAGCTGAATTATTAGATGAAAACACTAAGTATTATATAAATCCAACTGGAAGATTCGTTGTTGGTGGACCACAAGGAGATAGTGGTTTAACAGGTAGAAAGATTATTGTTGACACTTACGGTGGATATGGAAGACACGGTGGTGGAGCTTTCTCAGGAAAAGATCCAACTAAGGTTGATAGATCAGCAGCATATGCAGCTAGATGGGTAGCTAAGAACTTAGTTGCAGCAGGAGTTGCTGATAAGTTAGAAATTCAATTAGCTTATGCTATTGGAGTTGCTAAGCCAGTATCAATCGAAGTGGAAACTTTTGGAACAGGTAAGAAATCAGAAGAAGAAATAGTTGCTATAGTAGAAAAGGTGTTTGACTTAAGACCAGGTGCTATAATAAGAGATCTAGAATTAAGAAGACCTATATACAAACAAACAGCAGCTTATGGACACTTTGGAAGAAACGACTTAAACTTACCTTGGGAACAATTAAATAAAGTAGAAGAAATAAAGAAATTCCTTTAAATAGTATGAGAAATTGAGGCTGCTAGCTTATTAAGCTAGTGGTCTTTTTTGTGTATATAATAATAGAATGCAATAAGCTAAATTGACCTATGGTAATATTGTGGGATATATTACATAATTAGTGAGTTGAAAGGGCGGTTAATGATATAATATTTATAAAAAGGGGGGAATTGATTATGGGAGAAAATTTGCAGGTTAATGCTGATAGATTTATGGGCTTTTCAGATCTTTATGATAGCGCAAGACCTAAATGTCCTGAGAAGGTTAAAGAGATAATATTAAAATACATGGGGAGTAAACCATCTCTTGTAGTAGATATGGGGTGTGGGACAGGGCTTTCTACAAAGATTTGGAGTGATGTAAGTAGTAAAGTTATAGGAATAGAACCAAGCTCTGATATGATTGAAATAGCAAGAGAGAAATCATTAGGATTAGATAATGTGAAGTTTGTTTCTACATTCTCAGATAATACTGGTTTAGAAAGTAATTCTGTAGATATAATTACAGCTTCTCAATCCTTTCATTGGATGAATCCAGAAACTACATTGCAAGAAGCAGCTAGATTATTAAAGAATGGGGGAATCTTTTCTGTTTATGATTGTGATTGGCCACCAGTATGTAACTGGGAAGCAGAGCTTGAATATAATAAGCTTTTTGAAAAAGTAAATGAAATTGAATCAAAGTATTCAGAGGCTAATACAAAGTTTATTAAATGGAGTAAAGATAATCATTTATCTAATATAGAGAAAAGTGGACATTTCAGATATGTAAGAGAAATAGTATTTTCCAATACTGAACTATGTGATGCTAGAAGATTTATTACAATTGCTTTGAGTCAAGGTGGATTACAATCTATTATTAAATCAAATATAGATGAAATTAATTCTAATTTAAATTCTTTTGAAAAAAGAATTTTAGATATTTTTCGTGAGGATAAATTTGAAATAGATTTTTGCTATCGTATGAGGATAGCTGTTAAGTAAATGAAATATAGATAAAATAAAAAGGACTATTTAAAAATAGCCCTTTTAATAATTTCTATACTAAAACTTTTCCGCCTACTATTACCTTCTTAATATTGATTTCATCATCAAATAATAATAAGTCTGCATCATAGCCTTCTTTAATTAATCCTTTTCTATCTGCAACTTTACAGTGCTTAGCAGGATTGTAAGCAGCCATTTTAACAGCTTCATGTAGAGGAAGACCAACATTTTTATAAACATTTTTAACAGCCTTATCTAAAGTTAAGATTGATCCAGCAAGGCTTCCGCTTAATAATCTAGCAGCGCCATCTTTAACTTCAACCTCTTGACCACCTAAAGCATACATACCATCAGGCATAGCACAAGCCATCATAGCATCTGTTACTAATAAAACTTTATCAGGAGTTTTTTGATTGTATGCTATTCTAAGTGATGGATATGAAACGTGGATACCATCAGAAATTGTTTCAGTAGTAATTTCACTATCAAATATAGCTCCAACTACTCCTGGCTCTCTGTGAGCGAATGGAGTCATAGCATTGAATAGGTGAGTTGAGTGACCACATCCACATTTAATTCCTTCCATTGCTTCATCGTAAGTAGCTCTAGTATGACCTATTGAGCAAACTACGCCTCTCTTAGATAATTCTTTTATTAATTCCTTAGCACCTGGTACTTCAGGAGCAATAGTGATAGATACTACAGCATCTTCAGCATCTCCAACCATAGCAGTGTAGTTTTCAAGAGTTGGAGGAATTAAGAAGTTAGGATTTTGAGCACCGATTGCTTTAGGGTTTATAAATGGTCCTTCTAAGTGAGCACCTAAAACTATAGCACCATCAGTTCCATTTTCTTTAGCTTCTTTAATAACATCCATTGATTTTTTTATATCTTCTACAGCAACAGTCATAGTAGTTGGTGTAAAAGCAGTAGTTCCATGCTTAACTATTACCTTAGAAATTTCATTAATAGCTTCAAAAGTTCCATCCATAGTATCGTGTCCACCAGCACCATGTATATGAACATCAATAAATCCAGGTGATAAATATAAGCCTTCAGCATCTATAACTTCTGTATCGTCATAGTTACTTGGGTTAATTGCTTTAATTTTGTTGTTTTCAATTAACACATTTCCTTTTTCGATTTTGTCTAAGTAAATTATGTTACAATTTTTAATTAACATATAATGTACACCTCCATTATTTACTATTTTTATTATATCACATTAAAATTGTATAATCTTTATTATGTATTATTCAATATATATTATATAATAAAAATAAGATGATTAAAATATAATTAAGGTTTGGAGTAGATAATATGGCAGAATATTTAAATGGAATAGTTGAGTCTATTGTGTTTAAAAGTGAAGATACGGGCTATGTAGTTTCTAAAATAAACTTAGAAAAAGAAATTATTAATGCTGTTGGAATAGTTCCTTTTATGAAAGAAGGCCAAAATGTTAAATTAAAAGGTGAATGGGTAATTCATAAACAATTTGGAAAACAATTTAATATAGAAGAATATGAAGAAATTTTGCCTGATTCCATAAAAGGAATAGAAAGATATCTATCAACAGGAATTGTTAAAGGAATAGGCCCTATTACTGCTAAAAGATTAGTTGAGAGATTTAAAGAAAAAACACTAGAAGTTTTAGATAATGATATAGATAAAATTAGAGGTGTGGAAGGTATAGGACAGAAAAAGTTTGAGATTATTAAGGAGTCCTATAATGAACAAAGGGAACTAAAAGATATTATACTTTATTTCCAGGGCCATGGAATGACTACTAATCAATGTATTAAGGTCTATAAAGCTTTTGGAGCTAATGCAAGAGATATAGTAGCCAATAATCCATATATACTATCTGATGAAATAGCAGGGATTGGTTTTATAACAGCTGATAGAATAGCTAAAAGTATAGGGATTGAGCCAACTTCTCAATTTAGAATACAGAGTGGAATAATATATATTTTAAATCAGTTTTCTTCTTCAGGTAACACATATATGCCTAAGGATGAGCTAGTTAAAGAAACTATAAAATTACTAGGAGCTACTAATGAATTAGTTGATGGTGCTTTATATAATTTAACTGTAGATTCTAGGGTTAAGGTGGAGAAGATTGATGGGGTAGATTCTGTATTTGCACTTCCATATTATTATTGTGAATTGGGAGTTACTAATAGAATAATAACTTTAAGTTTAGAAAATTTCAGGAGTATAAACGCGGATGTAGAGTTTGAAGTTGGAGTCTTTGAAAAAAAGAATAATATGAAGTTTGCAGATTCACAAAAGGAAGCAATAGTAGGTGCTTTTGAGAATGGTATAGAGATAATTACTGGAGGACCAGGAACAGGTAAGACAACAATTATTAAAGCTATTATAGAAATATATGAAAATAATAATATGAAGGTTGTACTAGGAGCTCCTACAGGAAGAGCAGCAAAAAGGATGAGTGAATCAACTGGAAGAGAAGCTAAAACTATACATAGACTATTAGAAATGGGTGTCAATGATGACGGGAAATCTTATTATAAAAGAGGAGAGAATGAACCTTTAGAGGCAGATGTTATTATAATAGATGAGGCATCTATGATAGATGTAATGCTTATGAATAGTTTATTAAAGGCAATTAAGCTCGGAACTAGACTAATAATAGTTGGGGATGTAGATCAATTGCCATCAGTTGGCGCGGGAAATGTATTAAAGGATTTAATTGAAAGTAACTTTATAAAAGTAGTTAGATTAAGAGATATATTTAGACAAGGGCAGGAAAGTCTTATTGTTGTAAATGCTCATAAAATAAATAATGGGGAAATGCCAGTGTTAAATAGGAGAGATGGGGATTTCTTCTTTGAAAACAAAGAGGATGTTAATGAAATACTTAGAACCATTATCGATTTAATTAATAGAAGGCTTCCTAATTACAATAAGAAATGGGATAACTTTAGAGATATTCAGATTTTAACACCTACTAGAAAAGGAGCTCTTGGAGTTCAAAATTTAAATAATCAGTTACAAGAAGTATTGAACCCAAAAGCTAAGCATAAAAAAGAGAAAGAGCTAAGAGAAGTTATTTTTAGAGAAGGCGATAAAGTAATGCAAACTAAGAATAATTATTCTCTTAAGTGGGTTAGAATTAATGGAGATGGAGATAATGAAGGTGTAGGTGTATTTAATGGAGACATGGGATATATCGAAAGTATAAATGATGAAGAAAAGAATATTACTGTAATCTTTGATGATGAAAGACGAGTGGTATATGACTATGTTTATTTAGATGAATTGGAACTAGCTTATGCAATTACAATTCATAAAAGTCAAGGTAGTGAATTTAAAGTTATAATTACCCCTGCATTTATGGGATCACCATTTCTTATGAATAAGAATTTATTGTATACAGCAATAACTAGAGCTAAGGAGTTAGTAGTTGTTGTTGGACTTCCAAAGGCGTTGCAATATATGGTTACTAATACACGAAGTGTTGAAAGATACTCTTCTCTTAAAAATAGAATTTTAGATATTACTGATAGTGAAGTGTTGAGCGAATAGGAGATTTTCCATGTTAGAGGATAATAGGATAACTAACTTAAAAGAATTTAATTATTGTACATCTAAAATTAATAAATGGTATAACAAACAATCGAAACTTTTAACTATAGTAACTAATCCATATAATACACCGTTAATTTTTCTGGATATTATAGAAGATACTTTATTATCAGGAAAGAAAATACTTTATGTTCATAATTGTGATAAATATAATAAAGAGATAATTAATGGATTAAAGCAGAATAACAGTATTAGATATTCTGATAATCATAAAGATAGTAAAAGTGATATAGACTTTGTTGATTTTAAATCAGTAAAGGATGTAAAAGGGGCATATGATTTATGCATAATAGACGATATTAGCTGTTACTCAAATATTTCTAAAGAAATAATAAGAGAGTATATCGAGAACTTATACTTATTTTCAAAGAGGATAATAGTATATTCTATTGAGCGAATAGTAAATATGGGAATGGCATTTCAGATTTCAGATTTAATTAGAAATGAAATCTTCGTAGAGCCAAGAATAATTACTACACGAGTAAAGTTAGATGAAGATATGCCATATACTTTATATGATTATTTAATGTGGTTTAAAAGCAATAATAGAAAAGTAATATTATATGTACCTAATGAAGAAAAAATAGAGAAGTTATATAATTATTATACAAAAGAGCTGCAAATTGATGATGTACAAGTGATTAAACATTTTAAGAAAAATTCTACTATAGATCTAGAAAATATCTATAAGTATAAGAATAGTGTATTTATAATAACTAATGATATTAGAGAGTATTCTATTAAAGAAGGCAATATAGATATAGTGATATTATTCTCTGAAGATAAAATATATACTTATAAAAGAATACTATATTTTTGTGCAGATGTAGGAAAATATATGAAGGATAAAAAGTATGGGGAAGTGCTACTAGTAGGGAGAGATATAACTGAAGATATGGATATAGCTAAGGATATGGCAAGGGGTTATAATAAGAAAATATGGGAAAAGGGATTATTAAATTATTAAATGAGATTAAGGAAGAAATTTTAGATATAGTATATCCACCTATAAATAAGTGTATTATATGCGAGGCTGAATTTATAGGAATATGCCCATTTTGTAATAGCAGTATAAAGCGATGTATTAGAGATGGAAATATAATTTCATATGGGCATTATAAGGGAGCGTTAAAAAAGCTTTTACTTGAATTTAAATATAAGAAAAACTTTACTGCAGGCAGGGTGCTAGCAGATTATCTTTATAAATTAATTAAGGAAAATGAAATAGATGCAGAGGCTATCGTATTTATACCTAGCAGTAAAAGAGCATTAAAAGAAAGAGGATTTAATCAATGTGAATTCTTAGCGAAAGAAATAAGCAAAAAATTAAAAATAACAATATATAGAGATATAATTAAAGTTAAAAAGATAAAAGAACAAAAAACATTATCAAAAGAAGATAGGATTAAAAATGTAAAAGATGCCTTTAAAATTAGAGATAAAAATAATGTTAAAGGAAAGAAAATAATTTTATTAGATGATATTGTAACTACTGGTGCCACTATATTTGAATGCGAAAAAATATTAAAAGAAGCTGGAGCGACTTCAATAAATATATTGACAGTTTCCAAAAGTTTTATATAATAATATAGTAAAGATTAGGTCTGTGGATGAAAGTCGATGCTAGTCGCAGGCAAAACGATCCACGTAAGTTAGGAAAAATTCCTTATGAGCATGGTGCGGTATAGAAGTAAGTCCTACCAAAAATTTTGAGAGGGTTAGTAGTGAGGGGGTAATTCCTAGTAGCAAAAGCTCCAGTAGGCGAGTGTGGGGGCAAAATCCAGGTCAGCTAGCTTTACAACTAGTAGCTATTAGTATTCTAATGGCTATTTTTTATTGTCTAAATTAATATTTACAAAATTTAGAATAAATATTTTTATTAATTTAATGAAAAGTGTAACAAAATAATTTTAAACAGATAACGTATGGATATATTATCCTTGATTTAAACGATTACTTAATGGTATAATATAAATATAACAAAGTGTTTCTACTAATTAACTTTAAGAAGCATATTGAGAGGGGATGAACTTTTATGAGAGTTTCAGTAATAGCAAAAAATACGACAGCAACACCAGCACTAAAGGATATGGTGGAGAAGAAGCTATCTAAGGTTGATAGATACTTTAATCCTGAAGTAGAAGCTAAGGCTACATTATCAGTTCAAAAAAATAAGCAAAGGGTGGAAATCACTATACCATTTAATGGAGTTGTTCTAAGGGCTGAAGAAGCTACAGATGATATGTATAAGTCTATAGATTTAGTAGTAACGAAATTAGAGAGACGAATAAGAAAACAAAAAACAAAGTTATCTAGAAGAAATAATGAATCATTAAGATTTCAAACATTTGATGAAGTTGCTGTTGAAGATGAATTAATCGAGGAAAATGGTAAGGTTGTTAAGACTAAGAAATTTGGAATTAAACCTATGTCAGTAGAAGAGGCAATACTTCAAATGGAATTAGTAGGACATAATTTCTTTGTATTCCAAGACGCAGATGAAAATAAAATAGCTGTAGTATATAAAAGGAAAGACGGAGATTATGGTTTGTTAGAACCTGACTATGTATAAAAAATCATTGTAAATTCAATATATAAATAAAAAGGAAGTGCAATGCACTTCCTTTTTATTTATATATTTTATTAATATGTAACATATTTGTTGAATTAATTGTTAATAAAATGGTATAATTTATTAATGAAAATCGAAAACTTTTAATTATTTAAAATATAATATTGGAAGGAAAAGAAGAATGGGATTTTTAGAAAAGCTATTTGGCACATACAGTGAGAGAGAAGTAAAGAAATTAGAAAAAATTGCAGATAAAATAGAAGCCTTAGATTCAAGCATGCAAAAGCTTACAGATGAAGAATTAACAGCTAAGACTTTTGAATTTAAGGAAAGACTTAAAAATGGAGAAACTTTAGATGATATACTACCAGAAGCATTTGCAGTATGTAGAGAAGCTTCCTCAAGAGTTCTTGGAATGAAACATTATAGAGTTCAATTAATTGGGGGTATGGTACTACACCAAGGTAGAATTGCTGAAATGAAAACAGGAGAGGGTAAAACTTTAGTTGCAACTCTTCCTTTATATTTAAATGCATTAACAGGAGAAGGTGTTCACTTAATTACTGTTAATGATTACCTTGCTACAAGAGACGTTGAGTGGATGGGACAGCTATATAATTTCCTAGGTTTAACTACAGGGTGCATAGTTCATGGATTAAAATCAGATGAAAGAAGAGCAGCTTATGCAGCAGATATAACATATGGAACTAACAACGAGTTTGGTTTTGATTACTTAAGAGATAATATGGTAATTTATAAAGAAGAAAAAGTTCAAAGAAAGCTGAACTTTGCAGTAGTTGACGAAGTTGACTCCATTCTTATTGATGAAGCTAGAACACCACTAATTATTTCTGGAGCAGGAGAGAAGTCTACTAAGTTTTATAATGTAGCAGATAATTTTGTTAAGCAACTATTAGCTGATGAAGACTATACTATAGATGAAAAAGCTAAATCAGTAATGCTTACTGATGCAGGTGTGGCTAAGGCGGAGAGAGCATTTGGAATAGATAACTATGCTGATGCAGATCACTTAGAATTACAACACTATATAACTCAAGCTCTTAAAGCTAACTATGGAATGAAAATAGATAAGGATTATATGGTTAAGGATGGCCAAGTAATTATAGTAGATGAATTTACAGGAAGACTTATGGAAGGTAGAAGATATTCAGATGGTCTTCACCAAGCAATAGAAGCTAAAGAAGGAGTTAAGATTGAAAGAGAGTCAAAGACTTTAGCAACTATTACATTCCAAAACTATTTTAGAATGTATCAAAAGCTTTCTGGTATGACAGGTACTGCCTTGACTGAAGAAAATGAATTTAGAGAAATTTATGCATTAGACGTTATAGTTGTACCAACAAATAGACCTATAGCTAGAATAGATAAGAGTGATTTAATCTACAAAAACACTAAGGGGAAATATAATGCTATTATTGAAGATATAATAGAATGTAATAAAAAAGGTCAACCGGTGTTAGTTGGTACTGTAAGTATTGAAAAATCAGAATACTTATCTGCACTTCTTAAGAAGAGAGGCATTAAGCATCAAGTATTAAATGCTAAATACCACGAACAAGAAGCAGAAATTATATCTCATGCTGGTGAGTTAGGTAGTGTTACAATTGCTACTAATATGGCTGGTAGAGGTACAGATATAAAACTTGGCGAAGGTGTTAAAGAAGCAGGCGGTCTTAAGATAATTGGTACTGAAAGACATGAATCAAGAAGAATAGATAACCAATTAAGAGGTAGATCTGGTCGTCAAGGAGATGCTGGTGAATCAGTATTCTATATATCATTAGAAGATGATTTAATGAGAATTTTCGGATCTGAAAAAATCCAAGGCTTAATGGATAAGTTAGGATTAGAAGAAGATGAAGCTATAGATCATAAAATGGTAAGTAAGGCCATTGAAAATGCTCAAAAGAAGGTTGAAGGAAATAACTTTGATATCAGAAAGAACCTTATTGGTTATGATGATGTTATGAATATGCAAAGAGAAGTTATATACAAACAAAGATCTGAAGTGCTTGAAGGTAAAGACTTAAGAGATCAAATTCAAGGTATGATTAAGGAATTAGTTTCAGATGCTGTTAAGGGACATTTAGAAAATATTAATGAAAACTTTGAAGCTGAAATTGAAAAATTAATTAGATATTTAGAAGATATTTGCCTTCCTCATAATTCATTAAAGGTAGAAGACTTAATAGATTTATCTAATGAACAAATAATTGATAAAATAATTGATATACTAAATACTGCATACCATGCAAAAGAAGAAGAGTTTGGTGAAGAACACTTTAGAGAAGTAGAAAGAGTAATACTTCTTAGAGTAGTTGACCAAAAATGGATGGATCATATAGATAATATGGATCATTTAAAGCAAGGTATAGGACTTAGAGCTTATAAGCAATTGGATCCAATCCAAGCTTACCAAATGGAAGGTAGTTCTATGTTTGAAGAAATGATAGAAGGAATTAAGATTGATACACTTAAGTTCTTATTCCATATTCAAATTCAAAAGCCAGTTGAAAGAGAAAGAGTAGCTGAAGAAACTTCGGCTAGTCATGGTGGGGATGAAGGAGAAGCTAAAAATAAAACAGTTAGAAACGAACCTAAAGTAGGAAGAAACGATGCATGTCCATGTGGAAGTGGAAAAAAGTATAAAAACTGTTGTGGAAGAGAAGTATAGTGATTGCTCGCAATCAAATTAAGAATTAAAAATGAAAAGTGAAGAATTATGGAAAAAATTTGTTCCAAATTCAAACTAATAATATTTAAGGCTGCCTTAGGGCAGCCTAATTATAATTAACGACTTACAGTTGTGTAAAGTGACTTATTCAAAATTATTAAAAATGTAATAAAGAAATTCAGGATACTGAATTTCAACAATAATTGTTAACTGTTTATTGTTAACTGTTAACTGAAAAAAAGGTGTGATAAAAATGATAATTAAGTTAGAATCAGAATTAGCTAAGCTTAATGATATTAACAAATTCATAGAAGAAATGAGGGCTTCTCTTTGACAAGGAAGCACTGGTAAAGCAAGTAGAAGAGTTAGAGCTTCAAATGCAAGAGACTGGTTTCTGGGATGATTTAAAAAGAGCAGAAGAAGTAACTAAGGAAAGCAAAAGAATTAAAGATAAGATAGATAGATTTGATTCATTAGTTACTAGAGTTGAAGATGTAGAAGTATTAGGGGAATTAATAGATGAAGATGATGAGGAATCTATTAATGAAATGATAAGAGAAATAAGATCTATAGAAAAAGATGTAGAAGAATATAGAATAGAGCTTTTATTATCAGGTGAATATGATAGAAATGATGCTATAGTAACACTACATGCTGGAGTAGGTGGAAGTGATGCAAATGATTGGACCGAAATGTTACTTAGAATGTATACTAGATGGTGTGAAAAGAAGGGCTTTAGTGTTGAAACTATAGATTATTTAGAGGGCGATGAGGCTGGAATAAAAAGTGTAACATTAAAGGTGAAGGGAGAATTTGCATATGGCTATTTAAAGGCTGAAAAGGGAGTTCATAGATTAGTTAGAATATCTCCTTTTAATGCAAATGGTAAAAGACAAACTTCCTTTGCTTCTGTAGAAGTATTACCTGAACTAACTAAAGATCAAGATATAGATATTAGAAGTGATGATTTAAAAGTTGATACCTATAGAGCAAGTGGAGCTGGTGGTCAGCATGTTAATAAAACTGAATCAGCTATTAGAATAACTCATATACCAACTGGTATAGTAGTTCAATGTCAAAGTGAAAGAAGTCAGTTTTCAAACAAAGAAACAGCTATGGGAATGTTAAAATCAAAGCTTATTGAACTTAAAGAAAGAGCTCATAAAGAGAAAATAGAAGATTTAACTGGTGAACTTAAAGATATGGGGTGGGGAAGCCAAATTAGATCTTATGTATTCCATCCATATAATATGGTTAAAGACCATAGAACAGGAGAAGAAACTGCAAACTTAAATGCAGTTATGAATGGTGAAATAGATAACTTTATAACCGCTTATTTGAAGGAAAACAATTAGTAAATAGGATGTATCCACAATGGATACGTCCTATTTTTATGATTAAAACTATTATTCTTTAGCAGATTCTGAATGGGCAAATAAAGTTAAGGAAAATAGAATAGAAGACATTGTTCCTTGTATTGGATGCAATGAGTGTATGTTTTCTATACTTTCAGGAGATCCAGTAAGTTGTGGAGTAAATCCTCTTTGTGGAAGAGAAGATGAAGAAATAGAAGAAGCAGTTGTTAAAAAATCTGTACTTATAATTGGAGCAGGTCCAGGAGGGATTGAAACAGAAATTACCTCAGCTAAAAGAGGTTATAAAGTTACAATATGGGAAAAGGGTTCTAGAATAGGAGTCAATCTTATTCCAGCCTCAGCACCTGATTTTAAGGGCGATTTAAAAAGATTAATTAGGTACTATGATAACCAAATAGAGAAGCTAAATATAAATGTTGTTTTCAATAAGAATGTAAGTAAGTATGATATATTATCTGAAAATCCAGATGTACTTGTTATGAGCACAGGGAGTAAGGCTATAGTTCCTAATATACCTGGAAATGATGGGAATAATGTATTTTTAGCAACAGATATTCTTGTTGATGACACAGTATTAGGAGAAAATATAGTTATTGCTGGTGGTGGGTTTGTTGGTTGTGAAACAGCAGTTCATCTATCAAGGAAAGGTAAAAAAGTAACTTTAGTTGAAATGAAGAATAATATTTTATCTGAGCCGATGGCATTTAATAATTTATTAGCCCTTAGATCTATGTTAGCATAAAGAGATATAGAAATTAAGAGTAGTACAAAGCTAACTGAGGTTAAAGATGACAAGGTAATTTTAACTAATTCAAATGGAGATATTGAAGAGATACAATGCGATTCTCTAGTGCTTGCTCTTGGATTTAAAGCTGTAAATGATATAGATGAAGAAGTTTACTCAGCTATAAAGGATATAAAAATCATTGGAGATGCTTCATCTCCACGTCGTATAAAACATGCAGTTGCTGAAGGATTTGAAGTAGCGATAAATATATAGATAGTTTAAATGCTAAGCATTTAAAATGAAAAAATGAAGAAATGAAAAAGTGAAGAAATGAAAAAGTGAAGAAATGAAGAAAGGAGGTTTTGCTATGCAAAACCTCCTTTCTTATAAAGATGCCCTTATAAAAAATCTGTAAAGATTTTTTATTTAGCATTTTTTTATTCTTTAATTTCTTCATTTTTTAATCAATAAGTAATTATCTATATTTTCTTTATTCTTTTTCTTTTAAGGTAAGATACAATTGGTGAAGAAACTACAAAAGCAAATAATATTGAGAAGATAAATAATGAAGTTTTTCCATAGAAGAACTTAGTTACTGCTCCATAGGAGGAGTCAAAAATCTTTTCTTCAATTACACTATAAGCACTATTGATAGCATCTTTACTTATATATTCTACCTTATCATTAGGGGTATGAATTTTAGTTAAATCACTATGTGAAAAGCTTAGTGCATCAATGCCTAAATCATTAAAACTTGCATGATCACTAGAGTTTTCATAAGAAACTGCTGTTTCTACATTTTTATCTTTAGCTATTTTTTCTATTGAATCAAGTAATTTAGATTCCTTATCTTTAGCTGAAGCTCCTAGCATTAGTGTTAGGGGATAGCCATCACTACCAATCATATCAAAATTAATTACTTCACCATCCTTAATCTTATCTAAATTCTTTTCAGCAAAGTCTTTAGAACCTAAAAGACCAAATTCTTCAGCATTTAAAGCTACAAATATTATATCTCTTTTTGGTTTTCCGTAAGTTGATAATGCTCTTTCTATTTCTAATAAAAATGAAGTTCCTGAAGCATTATCTAAGGCTCCATAATAAGTATTCTTTAAGGCGTCAGCTCCTAAGTGATCATAGTGAGCAGTTAAGATTAAAGGTGGCAATTTATTTGAACTTCCCTTAATCACTCCAACTATATTATATATTTCTTTTTCTTCAACTGAGAAAGGAATATTAATAGCAACTTCAGCACCATCTCTAATAGAATCTAATATTTTGTTATAAGTTTTTGTATTTATTAATACCATCATGTCATAAGGGAAGGTAGATATAAATGAACTTCTAAAAGAAAAGTCATCTTTAGGAGATAGATAAAATAAGCAAGTTCCTTCAGAAGTTACAACTTCAATATAACTAGAAAAAACATTTATTTTATCTTCTGAACTAAAAGTGAAATTAGTTTTTCTAAAATTAATCATATCTTCTTTAAAGTCTACCCCATATTTTAAAGATTCGGAGTAGCCATCATCATAAGAAAACTTTAAGTAGGCAGAAGTATTATTATTTACAGGCGATAATACTTTAAAGCCTTCCTTATATTCATCATTTAGTGGAATTAATTTATTATCAGTAAAGTTCTTTTTTATTATTTCTCCAACTAGTGTGTTTTCATTACTGCCAGCTAATCTACCTTTATAAGTATCAGAAGAAAATAAAGTTATATTTTCTTTTACATTATCAGCATTAAAAGGTGAGTATGTAAAATTTGAAAATAATGATAAAGCTAATAATATAAAGGTTGAAATAAGACATGAGTAATAGATAATTTTCTTTCTCATAAAAATACCTCAAATAATAGTTATACTTAATACTATTATTTAAGGCATTAAAATATGAAAAAATATAATCAAGAGGTGCTAAGCTCTTTTATAAACAAGGTCTATAAATCCATGTATTAAAGAGAATAATATACATATATAAATAAACATATTTATTTGATTAGAAAGTATTGAAAAAATTCCTCCAACTATAAAGCTAAATAAAATTATACAATTTATAAACTTTGATAATCCAGATTTGCTAATTATTATTTCCTTTGTTGAAGATATAAGAATTAAAATTAGAGTTAAAAAGTATAACATATATTTAATAGTTGTAGAAAATTGAATAATATAATACTGGTTTAATATTAAAGAGATAATAAAGAATACTAGGAGGATATTAATAATTTTATTTATAACTGTATAAAGCTTATTCATATGATCACCTAATTGTAAATATTTTACAATTATTATAACTCTAAATTTACATAATATCAAGACAGTTATTTGATATTATGTATTAAATTGTGCAGGAGTCTTTAACATATTATGCTAAGCTTCCGTCGCAAGCTCTAAGTCAGCTTACGTACAATATGTTAAAAACTCCTTTTTAATAATTTAATCTTGGAGATGCAAGCCTACTAAAGGAAGAAATTCAGACGAGCTGAATTTCAATAAAAATTAGTGAGACATCTTGAAATACTTATATTTACCTTTATATTCGCATCTTTAAAACAATGTTGTAGATTATTAATTGAAACATATATATAATAGGTTTAGGCATATTTTATAGGAGGTAAATGAATTGGTTGATATAGTTGGAAGGTTATCTGAGGAGCTTAAAATAAGTATAACTCAGGTTAATAATGTAATTGGACTACTTGATGATGGAAATACTGTACCTTTTATATCAAGGTATAGAAAAGAGCAGACTGGAGCTTTAAGTGATGAAGTCTTAAGAAAGTTTCAAGAAAGGCTTATTTACTTAAGAAATCTAAAGGGAAGAAAAGAAGATGTATTAAGACTTATTGATGAGCAAGGTAAGTTAACAGAAGAAATAGAAAAATCCTTGGAAAGAGCAGTTACTTTAACAGAAGTAGAAGATATTTATAGACCTTATAAGCAAAAAAAGAGAACAAGAGCAACTATAGCTTTAGAAAAAGGATTAAAACCTCTTGCAGAATTAATTTTAGGTGGAGCTTATAAAGGTGACTTAAAGGTAGAAGCATCTAAATACATAGATGAGGAAAAAGGAGTTTCTTCAGAGGAAGAGGCTATAAATGGAGCATTAGATATAATTGCAGAAGAAATATCAGATGAAGCTAGTTATAGAAAGTGGATAAGATCTTTAGTTTTTAGAGAAGGAAAAATTGAAACTAAGGGTGGAAGTGAAGAACATACACCTTATGAAATGTATTATGAATATAGTGAAGATGTTGGAAGAATACCTCCTCATAGAATTCTTGCTATAAATAGAGGAGAAAAAGAAAAAATACTTCAAGTGAAAATAACTATTAATGAAGATAAATTAATAGCATTTTTAGAAAATAAGATATTAAAAGGGAATAATATAACTGATGAGTATCTAAAATTATCAATAAAGGATTCATTAAAAAGACTTATATATCCATCTATTGAAAGAGAAGTTAGAAATGAACTTACTGATATAGGTGAAGAGGGAGCAATAAAAATATTTAAAGAAAACTTAAAATCATTATTAATGCAACCTCCAATAAAGGGAAAAGTAGTTTTAGGATATGACCCAGGATTTAGAACTGGATGTAAGGTTGCAGTTTTAAATAGTACAGGAAGATTTTTAGAAAACACTACTGTATATCCTACAGCACCTCAAAATAAAGTTAAGGAAGCTAAGGAAGTACTTAAATCATTAATTAAGAAACATAATGTAGAAGTTATATCTTTAGGAAATGGTACAGCTTCTAGAGAATCAGAAGAAGTAATTTCTGAGGTGATTTCTGAATTAAGAAAAGAAGATGGTAGGGAAATAGCTTATGTAATAGTATCTGAGGCAGGAGCATCTGTTTATTCAGCATCTGAATTAGGAACTAAGGAATACCCTGACTTAGATGTTACAGTAAGAGGAGCTATTTCTATAGGTAGAAGACTTCAAGATCCTTTAGCTGAATTAGTTAAAATTGATCCTAAATCTTTAGGGGTAGGTCAATATCAACATGATGTGGCTGCAAAGAAGCTAGATGAATCATTAACAGGAGTGGTAGAAGACTCTGTTAATAAAGTTGGAGTTGATTTAAATACAGCAACACCATCATTACTAAATTATATTTCTGGTATAAATGCAAGTATAGCAAATAATATAGTTATGTATAGAGATGAGGTAGGTGGATTTAAAAGTAGAAAGGAACTACTTAAGGTAAAGAGACTTGGGCAAAAGGCTTATGAGCAATGTGCAGGATTCTTAAGAGTTATGGAAAGTAGTGAGCCTTTAGATAATACTTCTGTTCATCCTGAATCATATGAAGTTGCAAGAAACCTTTTAGCCCTACTTGGATATACTAAGAATGATTTAAAAAATAACAATATTAAAGATATTGAAGAAAGAGTTAATGAAAAAGGAATTAAGAATATAGCAGAAGAGTTACAAGTTGGAGAGTTAACTTTATCTGATATTATAAAAGAAATAAAAAAACCAGGTAGAGACTTAAGAGAAGATATGCCAAAGCCTATATTAAAGACTGGTGTAATAGACTTAAAAGATTTAAGTGAAGGCATGGTACTTATGGGAACAGTAAGAAATGTTTCTGACTTTGGAGCCTTTGTAGATATTGGAGTTCACCAAGATGGGCTAGTTCATAAAAGTCAAATGGCAGATAGGTTCGTTAAGCACCCTTTAGACATAGTTAAGGTTGGAGATATAGTTAAGGTTAGAATTTTAGAAGTAGATAGTAAGAGAAATAGAATATCCTTATCTATGAAAGGAATATAAGTTGTAATTAAGTTTTTACATTTTATGAAGTTTTATTTCGTGTTGAAAATAATTAATATATGAAGTTATCTAAACAACTTATATTTAAATTAAAAAATCGATTCTTTCAATTTAGATAATTTACTAAAGAATCATTTTTAATTTATAATGATATAAAACTATGGATGTAGATTATTAATTGAAAAATATATATAAAAGAAAAAGATTGTTAAAAATATGCTTGTCAAATAAAAAAAATAAGCATATAATAAAAGTATAAAAATAATTTATCTTCAGGGCGGGGCGTAATTCCCCACCGGCGGTAAAGCCCGCGAGCTAATTTTTTAGCATGATTCGGTGAAACTCCGAGGCCGACAGTATAGTCTGGATGAAAGAAGGTAAGGCGTTAGATATTGCTTGATTTATTTTAATTTAGCAAATCTTATTTCTTATGAATTTATTGCCCTGATGTTAATTTACATCAGGGTTTTTTATTATTTTTAAAACATAAGAAATAATAGAGATTACAACTAATTTCGTTAAAATAATATCATTTAATATTTAACTATTGCCCCAGAGGATAGCTTTTGGGAGGAGAAATAAAATGAATTATCAAAATCAAAAAAACCTAAACAAATTTATTAAAATTTCACTTTTAAGTGCTATTGCAGTAATGCTAATGTACTTTGATTTTCCAATACCTTTTCTACCATTTCCATGGTTAAAGATTGACTTAAGCGATATTCCAGCACTTATGGGTGGATTTGCTTTTGGTCCTGTTGCAGGAGTATTGATAGAATTATTAAAGAACTTACTTATTTTAATAGTAAAGGGAACTGGAACTGGCTTTGTTGGAGAAATGGCTAACTTTATTATAGGAGCATCATTAGTTTTCCCAGCAGCTTGGATATATCATAAAAATAAGAGTAAGAAAACAGCATTCCTTGGAATGTTAGTAGGAAGTTTATCTATGCAAGTAATAGGAATAATTGCTAATGTATATTTCTTGTTACCAGCTTACGGTATGAAAATGGCACCTAATGAAATTGTAAATTATGTTACTGCAGGGCTACTTCCGTTTAATGGAGTAAAAGCTATAATGGTCTGTGGTATAACATATGTGGTATATAAGAAAGTTGCAAGTATAATATTTGATGTAGATTCAAATTTTGATAGTGTAAAGAAGGGCAAGTTAAGCTCTATATAGATATAAATATAAGCTACGATAGTTATAAGTTTTTATAGCTATCGTAGTTTTTTATTTTACATAACATAGATTAATTACTACTATATGACACAAATTGAAAATAATTATCAAGCACCAAGAAAATTTAGTTGTGTATGCAACTAAAAGTGATATAATAGAGTAGTTAAATATAAATTAATTAAATTTAGGAGATTAACCTTGGATAAATATAAATGTGAAAACATAGCTAAATATGTATCTGAAATACAAAGAAAAGGGAATATATTTTTCTTAAAAGAATTATCTCATCTTGGACTAGGATATGGACAATTTAATTTTTTAATGGAGCTTTATAGGGAAGATGGAGTAAGGCAGGAAGATTTAACCTTAAAACTTAATATAGACAAGGGCACTACAGCTAGGGCTATAAAGAAGCTAGAAGCTGAAGGTTTTATAATTAAGAAAGAAGATAAAGATGATAAAAGAGCTTATAGAATATTTATAACTGATAAGGGAATTCATCATAGAGACGCAATATATAAAGTTGCAAAAGAGTGGGAAAATAATCTTACTAAGAATTTAACAGAAGAAGAAAAAGAAACAATAATATCATTATTGAAAAAATGTATATAAGGAGGATTTAATGAGTCATCAGGAATTACTAGGAAAAGAAAAAATAGGGAAGTTATTATTAAAATATTCAGTACCAGCTATTATTGGGATGTTAGTTAATGCGTTATATAACGTTGTAGATAGAATTTTTATAGGTAATATACCAGGAGTGGGGTCTTTAGCTATAACTGGAGTTGGAGTAACTCTTCCAATAACGACTATAATATTAGGATTTTCTATGTTAGTTGGAGTTGGAGCAACAACTACAATATCTATTAGGTTAGGGCAAGGGAAAAGAGAAGAAGCAGAGAAAGTAATAGGAAATGCAATTACATTATCTGCTATAATTGCAATAGTTTTAACTATAATTGGATTATTATTTGGTGAGTTAATATTAAGTAAATTTGGTGCTAGTGAAAGCACTATGCAATATGCAAAAGATTATATTTACATAATATTAATCGGTAATATATTTAATATGGTAGCATTTGCTTTAAATAACACTATAAGAGGTGATGGTAATCCAAAGCTTGCAGCCACTATTATGATAATTGGATGTCTAACTAATATAGTATTAGATGCAGTTTTAATATTTGTATTAAATCTAGGAATACAAGGAGCTGCTATAGCAACTGTAATTTCACAGTTAATTACTGCAGTAATAGGTTTAAGATATTATGTTAGTGGTAAATCTAATTTAAAATTTGTAAAATCATCTCTTAAATTAGATAAGTCTATAGTTTCAAAAATTTTAGCTATTGGAGCTGCGCCTTTTGCTATGCAAATTGCAGCAAGCTTAGTGCAAGTAATTGCAAATAATGTTTTAAGAACTTATGGAACAGATATGGCAATTGGGGCTATGGCAACTATATCGTCAGTTAGCTTAATGTGTTTAATGCCTATATTTGGAATAAATCAAGGTGCACAACCTATAATAGGTTTTAACTATGGAGCAAAGCAAATAGATAGGGCTCAAAAAGCCTATAAGATATCATTAATAGTTGCAACAATAATATTATGTGTAGCTTTTGTATTAGTTCAAAGCTTCCCAGAAACTATTATAGGAATATTTAATAAAGATCCAAAGTTTATGGATATTTCAGTTAAGGGATTAAGAATCTACTTATTAATGTTACCAATAGTAGGAATATCAATTACAGGATCAAACTATATCCAATCTATAGGTGAAGCTAAGACAGCTATGTTTTTAAGTTTGCTTAGACAAGTTATTTTGCTAATACCATTTATATTAATACTTCCAAGATTATTTAACCTTGGAGTAAATGGTGTTTGGATAGCTCAGCCACTAAGTGATGTTATTTCATCTGTAATTACAGTAGCTATATTAGTAAAGACTATGAGAAGTACGAGTTCTGAAAAAGTAGAGAACGAAGATGTTGAAATAGATATGGTAAATAGGATTAAAGATATTTCATAAGAATAAGAGAACTTATCAATGAAAAAATGAAAAAATTAAAGAATGAAAAAATTTCTATAAAAAATCTTTACAGATTTTTTATAGGGGTATCTTTAAAATAAAGGAGGTTTTGCTATGCAAAACCTCCTTCTTTCATTAACAAAATACTTAACATTTTAAAGACTACTATGAAATTAATCCAAGATCTTGCTCATTAAAATAGCATTTTCTTTATTATCCTCATAATAATTTTTTCTAATACCATCAATGATAAAGTCAAAGCTTTTATAAAGATTTTGAGCTTTTACATTAGACTCTCTAACTTCAAGAGTTATGGTATTACATTTTAAGTTTTTACAAAGGTTTATAAGATATTCTAGTAAGCTTTTGCCTATACCTGACCTTCTATAATCTTTGTGAACAGCAATATTAGTAATATCACCTTCTCCAGCAACTATCCATATTCCTACAAAACCAACAACAATATTTAAATCCATATCCCTAGCAACTACGTATTTAGCTAAAGGGTTAGATACTTCACTTTTTATGGAATTTAAGCTCCAAGGTATAGAAAAAGAGTCTTTTGAAATATTATAAATTCCATTGACATCATCTTCTTTAATTAAACTATAGACTATCTTCATTTTTTAAAGCTAGCCTCTTTTCTAATTCTCTTTGAGCCTGAGGTTTTTTTAAATAAAAAGGTGATGAATTTAAATCATCTTTCTCACCATTTAAAAGTTTTTTCATACCTAATTCTCCAAGGGAAGATGCTCTTATTATATTTAAGTGAATTGGTGCAAATATAGCATTAGGTAGATTTTCCATAATATATTCTTTATGCTTATTTACAGCATCGCCAGTAAATATAACTTTTTCATTTTTTTCTTTTAGTAAAGCTATTAATTCTTCAATTTCTAAAGCAGAATAATCTATTAGATTTTCTAAATTACCATTTTCACCTTTATATAAGCATGTATATACGCTATTTCTTAAAGCATCCATCATAGGGCATATGATTCCGTCAAAACTAACAAGTGAATGTGCCAAAGCATCTAAGCTAGAGATGCTTATATAAGGTTTATTTGAACCTAAGCTAAGACCTTTAATAGTGGCCATACCAATTCTTAATCCTGTAAATGAACCAGGTCCTTTAGAAACTACAAAGCCATCAATATCATCAATATCTAAATCTGAGTCCATTAATAGCTTATCAACTATATCCATTATTAATGTAGAATGTTCTAATTTGTTATTTAGTGTGTACTCAGCAATTAAGTTACTATCATCTAATATGGCAACAGTAGCAACTTTAGAGGCTGAATCAATACTTAAAATTTTCATTATATTAACTCCTTTGAGTGAGATTAAAACTAAATATTATGCAACAGCACATTATTTTAAAAATTTATTTTAATGAGAGGTTTTTTATATAATCATATCTTTCTCCATAAGGAGTAATAGTAATTTTTCTGTAGTCCTCACCATTAGATAAATCTTTTTCAATTAATATATGAAGATAATCACTAGGCAAAATTTCTTCTATATAGTTTGCCCATTCAATTATCGATACACCATTAGAAAATATATAATCATCAAAGCCTATAGCATAAATTTCATCAGGATCACTTACTCTATACACATCAAAATGATATAGTTTAAGTCTGCCAGAATCGTATTCATTTACTATAGTAAAGGTTGGGCTTGTTATATGGTCATCAATACCTAAACCTTTAGCTATTCCCTTAGTAATATGGGTTTTTCCGGTACCTAAATCTCCAGTAAGACAAACTATATCACCAGAATTTAAAAGTTTACCTATAGAAAAGCCTAACTCAGTAGTTTCTTCTACATTTTTAACTAAAAACTGCATAAAATATCTCCTTTCTTAATATCCTATAATATATTCTATCAAATTAAATGAAAAAATAAAGCAAAATAATTATATAAGATATAGCAAACGATACCACAATATGGTAAAATACGTTTATGAACAAATTTAATTAATATGTAATGGATTTGTAATTCTTTTTAAGAGATGATAAGATATTATAATATATAAGTTGCAATAAAGTTTTTTTATTTTATTAAGCTATGTTTCATATGTGAAATATGTAAGTTAGAAAACTATGTTCAACTTATATAAAAATTAAAAGATATATATGATTTCAATTAATGTAATTTACTTGAAAATAATTTTTGTACTTATAATTTTATAAGACTTAAAATATATATTACTAATTGAAACATATATAAGTAAAGTAAATTCCTTGGAGGAACTCGTAATGAAGAAATTAACTTACATTTTAGTTATTTTTACTTCTATTTTATTTTTAGGATTAACTTTTTCTTATAATCCTTTAATGGCAAACACAACAGATGAACTTGATGAAAAGAAAGAGATATATTTAAACATATTAACAGTAAATAAAGATATATATGATATGACTAAATTAATAGTCGGTGAAAAACATAATGTAGAATACTTATTTAAAAATGAAAAAGAAATGGCTACATTTAAAGTTACTGACGCAGTTTTAAATAACATTAATAATAAAGATTTACTTTTATATAATGGTTTAGGATATGAAAATTGGATTAATGATATTTCTAATAATGTTAAAGGCTCGAACCTTGGAGTAATAAATTTAAGTAGGGGAATAAGACCTTTAAGTTATGAACTGGAAAAAATCGGACAAGAAAACCCGTATTATTTACTAGGGTCTAGTGAATATAAAATTGCATTGTATAATATAAAGATGGCTATGCAAGAAAGAGATATAGAAAATAGAAGTTATTATGAAGAAAATTATAATAATGTAGTTGAGAGAATAGATGAATTTTTAACCAAATCAAAGGAAGAAATAAAAGGCTATAAAGGTTATACTATAATTACTAATACAGATAAGTTTGATTACTTATTTAGAGATCTTGGTATTACTATAACAAAAGTTAGGGATAGCAATGACTTAGTAGATTTAAATGATTCTTCAAATGTTATATTCTTCTATGATGAAACTTTAGAAAATATAAATGACTTAAAGGATAAAATGAAGAATGAGTATAAGTATGTTGGATTAAGTCTAGAAAACAGTGATAATGTTGTAAAAGCAAATGTCAACAAGATAATTGAAGCAATAAAAAAATAGAAATTATAAGTGTTGACATTTGTAAAAACATAATATATAATAACAATTGTTGCGGAGGGGTATAGCTCAATTGGTAGAGTAGCGGTCTCCAAAACCGTTGGTTGTGGGT
>OGSQ01000291.1_pt1 | contig 25089 bp, 29 predicted proteins | sample 1573921 | NCBI WGS metagenome assembly OGSQ01 (sample SAMN03295832, study PRJEB24534) | human gut metagenome | isolation source: fecal sample 7 from infant 4 | host: Homo sapiens | place: USA: Pittsburgh, PA | collected 2014-07 | reverse complement strand
GAAAAATAATTTATATTAAATTATAATGTAAATACAGGTAATTTTTGCATACTATTAGTTGAATAATTATACTTTTTAATTAAAATAAAAGAATTAATAAAAATAAAGATTTAAAATGTAAAAATATAATATTTGTTGGGGGAGAAGTTTATGAATATTAGTAATGATGTTTCAATGCAATTTATTAAATTAGGATTAGATGCTTCTGCATTAAGGGGTAAGGTTATAGCTAACAATATGGCTAATATTAATACTGATAATTTTAAAAAATCCTATGTTTCTTTTGAAGAAAACTTAAATGATGTAAAGAATGAATTTATATTAAAAAGAACTAAAAAAGTGCATTTGAATGGAGAATTAAATGATTCATTAATATCTGTTAAAGAAGATACTAGTACAAGTATGAGAACAGATGGTAATAATGTAGATATGGATTTAGAAAAAGTGAATCAAGCTGCCAATACTTTAATGTATAATGCTCTAATAACTCAAGCAAATTCAAAGCTTAATATGACTAAAGCTGTAATATCAGGAGGTAATGTTTAATTATGGGGTTATTTAATACTATGAGAATAAGTGCCAGTGGTTTATCTGCTGAGAGACTTAGAATGGATACTATAACATCTAATATGACAAATGCAACAACTACTAGAGGTGAAGATGGAAAACCCTATATAAGGAAAATAGCTGTTTTTCAAGAAAATTTGGATAAGGAGAAGGGGCTAAATGGAGTTAAGGCTGTTGATATAGTAGATGATAAATCCCCTTTAAAAAGTGTATATGATCCTACACATCCAGATTCGGATGAAAATGGATATGTTACTATGCCAAATGTAAATTTATTAAATGAAATGTCAGACATGATTGCAGCATCCAGGTCTTATGAAGCTAATATAGATACACTAAATGCAACAAAAAGTATGTTTACAAAAACATTAGAGTTAGGGAGGTAGCTTATAGTGATAATTAATAATTTTGTTCCAGTAGAAAAGATTTTCGAAAACACTAATACAGCTTCTGGTATTAGTAATAATAATCCTTCAAATAAATTTCAGGACATTCTAAAGGAAAATTTAGATAAGGTAAATCAAGAGCAGATAGAGGCAGATAACATAACTAATGATTTCATTGCAGGAAAAGATGTAGATATTCATGAAATGATTCTTAGTATGGAGGAAGCAAAGATGTCACTTCAACTAGCTATTCAAGTAAGGAATAAGGTTGTAGAGGCGGTTCAAGAATTAAATAGAATGCAATTGTAATACGAAGGAGTGCTATTATTAATGGATAAGCTTAAAGAGGTTCTTAGTAAGCTATGGGGAAGATTTAAGACATTTAATAAGGGTATAAGAATAGCCATAATTGTTACAATAATTACTTTTATTATCGCAATTATATCAATGTTTTTTTATAACTCATCAACTAAGTATAAAGTTTTATTCTCTAGCTTAGAAGCAACTGATGCACAAGTTGTAATTAATAAGCTAAATGAGAAAAAAGTAGATATGAAAATAGAAGGAGATACAATACTAGTACCAAAATCTGAAGTAGACCAATTAAGATTAGAATTGGCACCAGAGCTATCAGATGGAAGTGCTGGTTATGAACTTATGGATTCAGCTAGTTCTTTTGGAATGACTGATGAAGAATTTAAACTTAAAAAATTAAGAATGCAGCAAGGGGAATTAGAAAAAACTATTAAAAGCTTCCCTCAAGTAGAAACTGCAAGAGTACATATAACACCATCAAAGGATTCAGTATTTGTAGAAGATAAGGAGCCTGGTAAAGCAGCTGTTTATTTAAAAATATCTTCAGGAAATAAATTAACTAAGGAGCAAGTTAAGTCAATAGTAGCACTTGTTTCTAAAAGCACAGAAAATGTTCCAGAAGAAAATATTGAAGTTGTAGATGATAACATGAATTTATTAACAGAGGGTTTATTTGATGAAGATAATGTAGCTGTAAGTTCTGATGCAATAAGTCAACAATTTTCATTAGAAAAGAAATATGAAGAGGAACTACAAAAATCTATTATTCAGTTATTAGAGCCTGTAGTAGGAAAAGGTAAGGTTAAAACTTCTATAAATGTAGACTTGGATTTTGATTCAAGACAAAAAACGGAAACAGTAATAGATCCTAATAAAGTTATAGTAAGCCAACAAGTAATAAAAGAAATAAATGGAGAAAATGCTGGAGAATCTACAGCTAGTCCCGTAGATAACAATATGGGAAATACTATAGATGAAGAAAATAACAATAATGGATCTTCTAGAGAAGAAGTAAATACAAATTATGAAAGTGGAAAGACAGAAACAAAGACAATAAGTGCACCAGGTGAAGTTAAAAGATTAACAGCTTCAGTTTTCATTGATGGAAATATTGAAGGAAATGTGCAAAGTGCCATAGAACAATCTGTAGCTAATGCTATTGGTATAAAAACTGATAGAGGAGATAGTATTTCAGTGGTAGGAATGACCTTTGATCCAGCTAATAAGTCAGAATTAGGAGAAGGAACAGAAGCAAATGGAGATTTAGCTCTACAAAATAGAAATAGAATTATTTTATATTCTATACTAGGGATTTTAGGATTAATTCTAGTTATAGTAACTTTAATAATCCTTAGAAGAAGGAAAAAGAATAATGAAGAAAAGGAAAGTTTATTAGACGTTGTAATTGATGACAGAACTGCTAATAAAATAAATGAAGAAATTCCAAGCATTGACTTTGAAACTGTTAATCCAAAAGCACATATTGAAAATGAAATAAAGAAATATGCAACAGATAAACCAGATCAAGTTGTAGATATAATCAAAGCTTGGTTAGCTGAAAGTGAGAGGTGATAATATGGCAAGAGAATCAGTTAAATTAAATGGAGTTAAAAAGGCAGCTATATTATTTATAACTCTTGGCCCTGAAGCATCCTCTGGAATTTTAAAAAAATTACCAGAATCTGAAATACAAAAAATCACCTATGAAATAGCAAATATTTCTACAGTATCAGCAGAACAAAGGGAAGTTATTTTAGATGAATTTTTAGAAATGAATAAGGCCAGAGATTATATTATTGAAGGCGGTATTGATTATGCTAGAACTTTATTATCTAAAGCTTTAGGAACTCAAAGAGCAAATGAAATTTTAAGTAAAGTAACAGAAGCAACTCAACAATATAGACCATTTTCAATTGCCAGAAAAGCTGATGCTCATCAATTATTAAATGTAATTAGTTATGAGCATCCACAAACTATTGCCTTAATTCTTTGTTATTTACAACCAGATAAGGCAGCACAAGTTCTTGCTGAACTTCCTGAAGATACACAAAGTGATGTGGCTTATAGAATAGCTACTATGAGCAATACATCTCCTATGGTAATTAAGGAAATAGAGAAGGTTTTAGAAAGTAAATTAAGTACTGTTGTAAGAAGCGAAATGACAGCTTTAGGTGGAGTGGAATCCTTAGTTGATATCTTAAATCAAGTAGATAGAACTACAGAAAAGAACATTACAGAAAGCTTAGAAAGAGAAGATGCAGAACTTGCTGATCTTGTTAAGAGTTCAATGTTTGTATTTGAAGATATCCTTACTCTTGATGACATTTCTATTCAAAGAATTCTTAGAGAAGTTGATGGAAAAGAACTTGCTCTTGCTCTTAAGGGAAGTTCTGATGAAGTGGCTAATACGATTTACAGAAATCAATCTAAGAGAGCTGCTGCTTCATTAAAGGAAGATATGGAATTCTTAGGACCAGTAAGACTTATGGATGTTGAAAAATCTCAACAAAAAATTGTTGCTATTATTAGAAGGTTAGACGATGCTCAAGAAATAATAATTTCAAGAGGTGGAGAAGATGCAATCATCATATAATTTAATCAAAAGTGCTTCAGCTTTAGATGCTTCAAAAAAGGTTATTGAAACCAATTATACAGTACAAAACGTAGAAAATACTGAAGAAAATAATAGCTATTCAATAGAAGATGAATTTAGAAAAAATTATGAGCTTTTAGGTGCTAATATAATTAAAAAGGCTAAGCAAGAAGCTGAAGATATAAAAAGAAAATCTCAAATAATTGCAAATGAAATAGAAAAAAAAGCCTATGAAGAGGGCTATAATCAAGGAAAATCAAATGGCTATGAAGATGGTTATGAAAATGGTTATAGAGAAGCTATTGAAAAGGTTAGATTAGAAACAGAAAAAGAAGTAAAAGAAAAAATAGATAGAGCTGAAAAAATTTTAGAAAAGGCTAATAAGGAGTATAAGGAATACTTACTTAATAAGGAAGAGGAAATATTAAAGCTTGCCTTTGATATGGCAAGTATTATTGCTAAAAATGAATTAAAGCTTTCAGAAGCTATGCTGCCTTTAATAGAAGATATTTTAGAAGAAGCTAAAGGTGAAGAAAATATAATTATTAGATGCAATAATATTCATGTAAAATCCATAAAAGAAAAAGTTAATTATTATAAGCAAGCATATGCAATTAAAGGGGAGATATTTATATTAGAGGATGAGCTTATGGAACCTGGAAATGCAGTAATTGATAAGGGTACTGGTAAAGCCACCATTGGCTTAGATATAGCTTTAGAAAAGCTTGAAAATGCATTGTTTAAATAGTAGGTGTAAATATGATAAATGTAGACTTTAATGCTATAAAGAAAAAAATGAAAGAAGTTAATACTCACTATTTAGAAGGAACTGTAAAGGAAGTAATAGGGTTAACTATAGAAGTACAAGGAGTAAAGGCCTTTGTTGGGGAGTTATGTAATATTTATAATCAAGATGGACATCCAATTAAGTGTGAAGTAGTTGGATTTAGAAAAGATGCTGTATTATTAATGCCTTTAGGAGAACTTATTGGTATTGCACCAGGATGTAGAGTTGTTCCAGAGAGAAGGCCACTAGAAGTTAGATGTTCAGAAGAATTATTAGGAATGGTTTTAGATGGCCTTGGAAATCCATTAGATGATGAAACTTTACTTAAAGGAGAAACATATCCAATAGAAAATCAACCTCCAGATCCATTAAAAAGAAAAAGAATTACTGAAATATTACCTACTGGAGTAAGAGCTATAGATGGATTCTTAACAGTTGGTGAAGGACAAAGAATTGGGATTTTTGCTGGTTCAGGAGTAGGGAAAAGTACTACTTTAGGAATGATAGCAAGAGAGGCGGAAGCAGATATCAATGTTATATCTCTTATTGGAGAAAGAGGAAGAGAAGTTTTAGAATTTATTGAAAAAGATTTAGGACCAGAAGGAATGAAAAGGTCAGTAGTTGTATGTGCAACTTCTGACAAGCCTGCATTAATAAGAATAAAGGGAGCTTTAACTGCTACAGCTATAGCAGAATATTTTAGGGACAAGGGTAAGAAGGTTATATTAATGATGGACTCTGTAACTAGATTTGCTATGGCTCAGAGAGAAGTAGGATTAGCAATTGGAGAACCTCCAGCTCAAAAAGGATATACTCCATCAGTGTTTGCAAAATTACCTAAACTTATGGAAAGGTCAGGAACCTCAGATAAGGGATCTATTACGGCTTTTTATACTGTATTAGTAGATGGAGATGACTTTAATGAACCTATAGCAGATGCTGTTAGAGGTATCTTAGATGGACATATTGTTTTATCAAGACAATTAGCACATAAAAATCATTATCCAGCTATAGATATTTTAAATAGTATAAGTAGACTTATGCCTAACATTGCATCAGATAATCATAAGGAAGCAGCTTCCTTTGGAAGAGATTTACTTGCTACATATAAGGATGCAGAAGATTTAATTAACTTAGGTGCATATGTTAAAGGCAGTAATAAAAAAATAGATTTATCTATTCAATTTAATGATAGGTTAAATAAATACTTAAAGCAGACAATTAATGAAAAATCAAATTTTAATACTTCTTTAAATGCATTAGTATCAATGTTTAGAAGTTAAAAGGATGTATGGGGATGTCAAATAAATTTAAATTTAATTTAGAAAAGCTTCTAGAAATAAGGATAGAAAAAGAGGAAGAAAGTAAGAGAAATTTTACTAAGACTCAAAGAGAAAAGCAGGATACTGAAACGAAACTTACAGGACTTAAAGAAAACTATGAAAAGTATAGCGGTATTAAAGATGGAGAGTCTGTAGTTTATCAAAAAATTAAGCGTAATTATTTATTTGCTTTAGATAAAGGAATTTCTGAAACAGAGAAAAGTTTAGCAATTAAAAATAAAGAATTAGAAATACGAAGAGAAGAACTTATAAAAAAGCAAGTAGATAGGAAGACAGTAGATATATTAAAAGAAAGAAAATATATAGATTATACAAAAGAAGAAGCGAGAAAGGAACAAATTTTAATTGATGAACTTTCTTTATATGCTTATATTAGGAGTCAGTGAAAGGAGGTGATATAAGTGGTAGATAGTTCTGTAGTAGTTAACTTAAGTAATAAGCTTCAAAATTTAAAGTCATATCAGAAATTAGATAATAGCAAGATAGATGATAAAGCAGACTTTAAAAGTTATTTATCTAATGAAGTAAGTAATAATATATCTGATAAAAAGTTAAATGATAAGAGCAATGTAAATGAAAATATTGATGAAAAATCAATGGATTTAGAGGGAAATGAAATTTCAAATAAAGAGTTAGTTTCTAAAATTTCAGAAAAGTTAGAAAAGATACTTGATAATGAAAATTTAGATGTAGATTCTTTAGATGAAAATTTAAATGAAGTAATTATTTTATTATTAAATTTAATAGAAGTTAATTTGAAGGAATTAAATATTAACACTCCAGAGGAAATGAATTATAAATCACAATCCATAGAAGAATTATCAAATCTAAGTTTTATAAATAATTCTGATTATGAAATATTCAAAGATGGAAGTGATTTAACTTTAAACTCTAGTGAAGCAGACTCTACTAAAGAAGTATTAAAGAATATTAATAACTTAGTAGATGAATTATTAGATAATGTAAATTCCTATAAAGTAAGTGAAGATGTATCTATTGATACTATAGAAGCTGGCTTATTAAAGGAATTTAAGAACTTATTAAACAGCCTTCCAGAAGAGACTGTAAAAGAAGTAGAAAAAAATTTAAATACTGATATTAGTAAAGAAATATTTAACGCTTTAATTTTAAAATCAAAAAATGATTTTAGTAATAAAGAAAAAGCTAATGTTGATAAAAGCACAGTAGTTCAAGTGGATACTAATATAAATAAAAATGAGTTTAATTCTACTTTAAGTGATGATTTAAAAGAAGATAATTTTAATGACAATTCATCTTTAAATAATAAGGCTGTTAATAAAGAAGAAAAGGTTCTAATGAAAATTTTAGATGATGATAACAATCAAAGTTTTTCTAAGGTTTTAAATTACTATGATAAATTAAATAAAACTAATTCTGTTATAGAAGTAATAAAAGAACCATTAGTTATTAATAAAGATAATATAAATATAGATTTTATAAAAAATATAAAGTATATGGTTAAAAACTCCTTAGAAGAGTTAAATGTTAAAATTTATCCAAAAGAGCTTGGGGAAATGACAATTAAACTAATTTCTCAAGAAGGGATAATGAAAGCTGAAATAAAAGCAACATCTAAAGAAACTTATAATTTATTAAATTCTAATTTAAATGATATAAAGAAAACATTAGAGAATCAAAATATTAGAATTCAAGAAGTTAATATAGGAATCTATAATGAAGACACTACTTTCTTTAGTGGCAGAGAAAATTCAAAGGAAGAATTTGAAAATCAAAGGGTAAGTAAAATAAATAATAGATCCCTTGAGGAAGAAGAAATAATTGAAGATTTACTTAATGAAGGAAATGTGAATTTATTAGCTTAGGAGGTGTATAAATGTCTAATGTAATAAATAGTTATACTGGAGCAAGAGCCACAGATAGAGGAACTAAAATTGTGAAGCAAGGACAAGAAATGGATAAAAATGCTTTTTTAACAATATTGGCAGCAGAATTATCTAATATGGATCCAATGGGGAACAATGATTCAACTCAATATATAACTCAAATGGCTCAATTTGCATCTATGGAGCAAATGACTAACTTAAATACTACTATGACTGGTTATGCAAATAATTCATTGGCAGGTAAGGGAGTAACATTAAAAACTGTTAATAGTGAAGGTGTTAATTATACAGGTATAGTTAAATCAATAACTACTAATTCATCCAAAACTACTATTTCAGTAGAAGTTAATGAAAATGGAACTAATACATATAAGGATTTTGATGTAAGTGATATTCTTACTGTTTTAGATGTACCAGATTATTCATTGCCATCTATAAATAATATTAATGGTAATATGTCATTCTTAGTTGCCTCATCATTTATTGGGAAGCATATTGAATTAAATGAAAAGGGAGAAAACAATAATAATAAAACTGGTGAAGTTTTAGGAATAGTAAAAGATCAGGGAGTAGTTAAAGTAAGAGTGAAATTACATGATACTGATGAAATACAAGAATTTACTTACGATAAAGTTATAAAAGCTTCTAATAAAAAGGAAGATATTAAAGCAGAAGAATCTGAAAGTTAATAATAAAAGTAGGTGATATATTGGGATTTAGAATAATAAACGGACAAGCTTATCCCATAGGAAATTTTAAATTACCAAATGAAAGTTTAAGTGAAAGATCAGTTAATAGTAAAAATAATTTTAATGAAATATTACAAGATGAAATTAAGAGAAATGAATCTTCTTATACTTTATCAAAACATGCTGCTGATAGACTTAAAGAAATAAAGTTTACAGAAGCAGACATGAAGGCAATTGGAAAAGGTTTCAAAATAGCTGAAGAAAAGGGTTCTAAAAATTCAGTTATGATATATAAGGATGTAGCTTTAATTGCTAGTATAGAAAATAAAACTGTAATTACAGCTATAGAGAAAGAGAGAGCAAAAGATAATATTTATACAAATATTGATAGCGTTGTAATTTTATAAGCTGGACCTAAATTAGGAGGCTTAATTCTTGTTGAATGACAGATACAAGAAAAAATAATTGGTTGGAGGTCAAATAATGTTAAGATCAATGTATTCTGGTATAAGCGGTATGAAAGTTAATCAAACAAAATTAGATGTTATAGGTAATAATATATCAAATGTAGGTACAACTTCCTTTAAATCATCAAGAGCAAGATTTAGTGATATGCTTAGTCAAAATGTTTCTGATGCTATGGCACCATCTAATAACCAAGGGGGAGTAAATGCTAGTCAAGTTGGATTAGGTGTGCAACTTGCAAGTATAGATTCAATAATGACTCAAGGTATGATGCAACCAACAGGTAGACAGTTAGATGTTGCTATAGACGGTGATGGATTCTTTATGGTAAGTAAAGGGCCTGCAATATATGGTTCTACATTAGAAGTAAATCATAGAGCAGGGGCACATAATATAACTGAACAATCATTAAGTAACTCAGGATCAGAAATTATGTATTCAAGAGACGGTTCTTTTATATTAGATGAACAAGGAAATTTACTAACGGGTGATGGATTCAGAATTATGGGATATTCATTAACTAATGATGATAGTGCACAACTGGCAACAGGATTATCCCCTAATACAGTAAATACTGCTGGATTGGATTTTAGATTTGGACCAGGATCTCAATTAAATGGATTTAAAGTTGTTTTAGGAGCTATTGGACCAGGAACAGTTACTTCAGCAGATATAAATAAAGCTGAAAAACTTATAGTAGTTAATGGAGATTTTTCAAGTACAGGTGCTTTAACTCCTGCACAAGTAGAATCAGCAATAAATAAAGGATTGTCATCAAATGGTATATCTCAGCAAGTATTTGTATCAGGAAAGCCAATTAGCTTTGAAGGCTTAGGTTCTGATTCAGTGGCAGGTGGTACAGATGCCTTAGCACCTAAAGTAGTATCAATTGGAGGCTTTAATATTCAACTTAGTGAAGGTAGTGAGCTAAATGGATATAGTTTTGAAATTGGTGAAATATCTCCTCAAAAGTTAGATGTAATAGTAGAAAAGGGTAGAAAAAAAATTGTTATAAATGCAGATTATTTAACTAAAGGGTTTAATGCTTCAGATTTAGAAAATGATTTAAATAAAAAGCTTAAAGATGCTGGAATTTCTCAAGAAGCTAAGATAACAGGATCACCAGCAACATTAAGTAATATAAGCGGAGCATCAGATGATTCAGGGAAAATAAATGTTCCTTCTAAAATAGTAGATGCAAAGGATGGAAGTGCAGCAAAAAAAGTTGGCGGATTTGAATTTACTGGTCAAACTAATGGGGAGCTTAATGATTATACTATTTCAATAGGTGAGAGTGCAGTTGGAACTCCATTAACGGTAGTGGTTGAAAATGGGAACATAGTAATTAACGGCGATTTTAATACTACACCAGTTAAATTTACTTATACAGAATTACAAACTAAATTAAGTAGTGCATTAAAATCAAATGGAATCAAAACGGAATTAAAAGTAACAGGAAGTATAGATTTAAAAGAAATATCAAATAAGATTAAATTTCAAGAGGGTATTACAGAATCTTCTCCAAAGGCTTTAAATATAGCAGGATTAAATGTAGAACTTCCAAAGGGAACATTATTAAATAATGTAGAATTTAAAATCACTGATATTAACGAACCAGGTTTAAATGTAACATATACACAAGGTACAGCAAATGCTTCACCTAAATTAGTTATAACAGGTGATTTTACTAAAAAGGTTTCAGCAAAGGATTTAGAAGATAAAATAAATGCTGCTTTAGCTAAGGTTCATACTAATAATTCACCTGAAGTTAAAGTATCAGGAACATCTAAGCCATATACAGGTTTAACTTCTGATAATATTGAAGGCGGAGAAACAGATAAGTCACCATCAAAAGTAATAGTAGGAGGAGTTGAATTAACCTTTGATGCAGGTTCAGCACTTAATGGATACAAATTCCAAGTTGGAACAATAACACAAGGAACTAGAACTTCAGCTGTTATTGATTCAAAAAGCAAAACAATAACTATAAATGGAGATTTCGTAACTGCTAATGCTATTACAGCAAAGAATATTCAAGATGCATTAACAAGAGCTTTAGAAGCACAAGGTATTGATCAAGGTATAATAGCTACAGGAAAACCAATGGAAATTGGTGGTGTTACTTCAGAGGAAACCTTTGGTGGAACTCCTGTAGAAAGTATGAATGCTGATGGAAGTATTAACTTCGTAGATGGTACAAAAGATTTAAAATCCTATGATGGACAACTTAAAACTTTAAAGATTCCAGATAAGGTTAGAATACCTGGAACAGACACAGAACTTAGAATTAAGACATATACCATAGATAAAAATGGAATAATAAATGGAGTTTTAGAAGATGGTAGAGTAGCAGCACTTGGTCAAATTGCTATGGCTAGTTTCAAAAATCCAGAAGGATTAACTAAATTAGGTGGTAATCTTTATGGATCCTCAGTTAACTCTGGAGAAGCAACAATTAAAAGTGGTGTTGGAACATTAGGTGATGATAATTCAAAGGGATATGGAGACAACCTTCAAGGAATGCTTGAAATGTCAAATGTAGATTTAGCAGAGCAATTTACTGATATGATAACTTCAAGTAGAGCCTTCCAAGCAGCAGGTAAGATGATTACAACTGGAGATGAAATATTACAAGATATTATAAACTTAAAGAGATAATTTAAATTCTATATTTGCTATTAAGAGCTTATTTACAGCTCTTAATAGTAAATAATTTTAGGAATTTAAAAAAATATAAGATAAAGAGGGTAGATAGAGAATGATAGATTTAACTGCTATGAATAATAGAGCTTTTATCTTAAATGCAGATCACATAGAAAAAATAGAAGAGGTTCCCGAAACTCTAATAACTTTAACTAATGGTAAAAAGTACATAGTACTTGAAAGAGTAGAAGAAGTAGTTGAAAAAGTAATTAAATATAAAAATAAAATAGTTACTTATAGATTGTAATGGGGGGAAATGATATATGAAAAAATCAGACGTATTAACCTCAGTAGGTTTAGTTTTGGGCGTAGTTTTGATGCTTTATGGAATGCTTCTTGGAAGTAGTCTTAAAATATTTTGGGATTTATCATCTGTAATTATAACTGTAGGGGGATCAGTAGCAGCACTTTTAATTACATATTCTTTAGAAGAAGTAATGAACATGGGAAAATTATTTGTTGAAGCTTTTAAAGAAAAAAGTTCATCAGGTAAAGATATAATTGAAAAGTTTAGTATACTTTCAAAAAAAGCAAGAAGAGAAGGGCTATTATCCTTAGAAGATGATATTTCAGAAATGGAAGACCCTTTCTTAAAAAAGGGATTACAAATGGTTGTTGATGGTATAGAACCAGAAACAATAAGAGAAATATTAGAACTTGAAATTGGTGAAATGGAAAGTAGACATGATAAAGGAGCAGGAATATTTTTATCCTGGGGAGCTTATGCACCAGCCTTTGGTATGCTTGGAACATTAATAGGATTAATACAAATGCTAGCTAATTTAACTGATGTAGCTAATATAGCATCAGGAATGGGAAAGGCCTTAATCACTACTTTTTACGGATCAATATTAGCAAACCTTTTGTGTAATCCTATAGCAACTAACCTAAAACAAAAAAGCTCTAAGGAAGTTGGAGAAAGAGAAATGATGTTAGAAGGAATACTTGCTATACAATCAGGTGTTAATCCTAGAATTGTAGAAGAAAAGCTTATAACATACTTACCTCCTAAAGAAAAATTAGAGTATTTAAATAACAGCATTGAAAATGGTGAAGGAGTTGTTATTTAATGGCTAGAAATAAGAAAAACAAAGGTGGAGGGTTAAGAGGAGACGAATGGATGGCAACCTATGCTGATACCGTAACTCTACTACTTACATTTTTTGTATTGTTATATTCTATGTCTTCAGTAGATTCTGAGAAAACTAAAAGTATATCAAATGCATTTACATCCATGATGAGTGGAGAAGGTGGAAATAGTATACTTGAATATAATTTGTATAATGGAGAAGTACCTTTAATAGGCGGAGAAACTGAAGATCCTATTGAAGGTGGAGAGGCATTAACAGAACAAAAAAAATTATATAATAACCTTAAAAAGTTTGTTTCTGATAATAATTTACAAGGTGTAGTAGAAATTATTGATGATGAAAGAGGAGTTGCAATGCAACTAAGAGACAATATCTTATTTGAGACTTCAAGTTCTGATTTAAAAGAAGAAAGTAAAGCAATACTAGATAAATTATTAACTATTATTGCACCAATGGACAATCCTATATTAATAGAAGGACATACAGATAATAGAGCAATAAATACAGCTAAATTTCCTTCAAATTGGGAATTATCTGCAGATAGAGCTGTTAATGTAGTTAGATATTTTGTAGAAAGTAAAGGGCAAGATCCAAAGAGATTTTCAGCTATAGGATATGGAGAATTTAAGCCAGTAGCACCAAATGATAGCTATGAAGGGATGGCCAAGAATAGAAGAGTAGATATATTAATAGTTACGTCTGACGAGGGGGAAAATTAAAAATGGCTGGTGGAAATAAAAATAATAAAAAAACAATTTTAATTGTAGTAATTATCTTGATATTGGTAGGTGGGGGTACCTTTGGAGGTACATATTTTTATATGAGTAAAAATAGTGCCTCTAAGCCTGTATTTGTAAAGGAAGGCTTTGTTGAAATTGGAGAAATATTTGTAAATCTAAGTGATGAGAATTCTAAAAGATATGTAAAGCTAAATATGTCTGTTAGTTATGATAAAGCTAATAAAGATTTATCACAAGAATTAGAGGATAAAAAAGTAATAATTAGAGATGTAGCTAATTTTTATATAAAATCTTGCGATGCTAAGGACTTTGAACCAGCTAATGAGGTTATTTTAAAAGGTGATTTAATTTCTAGAATAAATCAAAAGCTTACTAGTGGAGTACTAAAGGATTTATATATTAGTGAAATAATTGTACAGTAGAGAAAGATGAGATAAGATATGGATTTAGCATTTCTATTTTTAAAGTTAATATTTGCTTTAGCTGTTGTATTAGGCTTAATGTATCTTACTTTTAAGCTAAGTGGAGATAAGCTTAGTAAAATTAATAATAAATATATAAAAGTATTAGAAAGAAGTCAAATATCAAGAGAGATCTCTATAGCAGTTGTTAAGGTTGGAGATAAGGGCTATATATTAAGTATATCTAATAATAAAATTGAAAAATTAGATGAATTATCTAATGAAGAAATACTTGTTATAGAAGAAGATAAAATACGAGAAAGAGAAAAAATTAATGAACAATACAATGCAGCATTATTAGGACTTAAATCTAAAATTAATAGCTTTAAAAGGAAAAATAACTAAAAGGAAGATTTGTATGAAGAAGAAAAAATATATATTTATGATATTTGTAGTAATGGCTTTAATATTTACTTTTAATAAAAATGTTAAAGCAGAGCCTATAAATATACCAGACCTTAATATATCTGTTGGAGGAGAGAATACATCACCTGAAAATTATGTGGATAATATAAAATTGTTAATAATATTAACTATATTAACACTATTACCATCAATAATAATTATGATGACTTCTTTTACAAGAATAATAGTAGTATTTTCTTTTTTAAAGAATGCGCTAGGAGCACAACAATCAATACCTAATCAAATTCTTATTGGACTAGCATTATTTTTAACTATTTTTATAATGAGACCAGTATATACGGAAATAAACAATAATGCTTTTGAACCTTTTATGAAAAATGAAATAACACAAGAAGAAGCAATGGAAATTGGAAGCAAACCATTAAGAGATTTTATGCTAAAGCAAACTAGACAAAAGGATTTAGAGCTATTTGCTGAAGCTTCAAAACTTAATATGGATGAAATAACTAGAGAAAATATTCCATTAACTGTTGTTATTCCAGCCTTTGCAATAAGCGAATTAAAGACAGCCTTTCAAATAGGTTTCTTACTTTTCTTACCATTCTTAATTATAGATATGGTAGTGGCAAGTGTGCTTATGTCAATGGGTATGTTTATGGTACCACCTGTTATGGTAGCTTTACCATTTAAACTTCTTTTATTCGTTATGGTAGATGGTTGGTACTTAATGGTTAAATCCTTAATAATGAGTTTTGGAGGGTAAGTAAAGGAAATGAGTGAAAGTTTAGTAATAGGAATAGTAAAAGATGCACTAATGACAGCTTTAAAAGTAGCAGGTCCAATTCTATTAGTATCTATATTAATAGGATTGATAATAAGTATATTTCAAGCAACTACTCAAATTCAAGAACAAACATTAACCTTTGTTCCAAAACTTATCGGAATTGCAGCAGTGGGATTGTTTTTAGGGAGTTTTATGCTTCATAGCTTAGTAAGTTTTACACAAAGAATATTCGAATTAATAATTAGAATTTCTACATAGGGAGGTAGGTAAGTATGATAAATACAGCCTACTTTTTGGCACTGTTTTTAATATTTTTAAGAATTACTTCATTTTTTATTATAACCAATGTTTTCTTTCCTAAAGGAACTCCAATAACATTAAAGGCAATATTTTCACTTATATTTTCCTTTGCCTTATTAGGAGGAATAAATTATTCAAATATTGAAGGGATTACAAGCAATTATTATTTAATTATTTATATGTTCTTTGAAGTTACAAATGGATTGATACTTGGGTTAATATCTAATATAGCTTTTGGAGTATTACTTATGGCTGGAAGTTTAATAGATGTACATATAGGACTTAGTATGCTAAATACTATAGATCCAAATAGTGAGACAAGCACTACCATAACAGGAAATTTACTTCACTATGTAGCATTAGTTATTTTCTTTATAATAAATGGTCATCATATGCTAATTAAATCTCTTATAGAAAGCTTTATATTGCTACCTATTGGTAAAGGATTATTTTATGGAGATACCATGATGACTATGATTGAAATTATAGCAAATTATTTCGTAATAGGATTGAAAATAGCAATACCAATAGTATTAATAATATTATTAGCAGATGTTTGTATGGGATTAATATCAAGGGCAGTACCACAAATAAATGTAATGATTTTAGGAATGCCTGTAAAAATGTTAATTGGAATTATAGCAATATCAGTTTCATTACCAATTATAATAAAAATATTTGTTAGTAATATTAGTTATCTGCCAGATATATTTAGAAAAATTATCACCACAGTACCACTAGTATTTTTAATTGGGGCAGATGAAAAAACTGAAGAAGCTACACCAAAGAAGAAAAGTGATTCAAGAAAAAAAGGACAAATTCCAAGGAGTAAAGATATAGGACTTGCTATTACTTTAATAGCTACTACATTAGTAATAGTAGCCTTAAGTGGAACTGTTGTTTCAGTATTAAGGGATGGCGTAATATATTTCCTAGGTGATATGGGAACTATGGAAGTAACAGAAAATAGCTTAAAATCAATAAACCTATTAGTATTAAGTAAGGCTGCTATTGCTATTATGCCTATAATATTACCTATTATGATAGCAGGAGTAGCTGCTAGTTTACTTCAATCTGGGTTCTTAGTAGTTAAGGATGCTATTAAACCTTCCTTTGGAAAACTAAATCCTTTAAATGGCTTTAAAAACATGTTTTCAAAAAAATCATTGGTAGAACTTATAAAAAATATAATTTTAATATCTATTATTATATTTATAGCTTACAATTATATAAGGGATAATTTTGAAAAAATAATGCAAACTGGTAATCTTTATTTACCTACATTAGGAATTGAAATCAAATCTTTATTAGTAGGGATTTTTGTGAAAATATGTATATTGCTTGTTGTTGTTGCTGTAATTGACTATGTAGTTCAGTATATATTATTTCAAAAGGATATAAGAATGACAAAGCAAGAAATTAAAGAGGAATATAAGCAGATGGAAGGGGATCCACAACTTAAATCAAAGATAAAACAAAAACAAAGAGAAATATCACAAAGAAGAATGATGCAATCAGTGGGAGAAGCTACAGTAGTAATTACAAATCCTACTCATTTAGCAATTGCCATTAAGTATACTGAAGGTCAAATGGAAGCACCAAAAGTTGTAGCAAAAGGTGCTGATAATATAGCCATTAAGATAAAGGAAAAAGCTATGGAATCTAAAGTACCAATAATAGAAAATAAACCTTTAGCAAGATTAATATATGAAACAGTTGATATAGATAAGGATATTCCTCAAGATATGTATCAAGCTGTAGCAGAGGTATTAGCAATGGTATATAAATTAGATAAAAAGAAAAAAGGTACTAGAAAATAAAGGATGGGATAAGGTTGCTTGTTAATAATAAAATAAATTTAAAGAAAAATTCAGATGTTTTGGTGGCCTTTGGAGTATTAGGTATAGTACTTATGATAATTATACCACTTCCATCAGCCCTTTTAGATGTTTTATTAGCCTTTAATATTACATTATCTGCATTAATTATAATGATTACAATGTTTACAACTAATGTTTTACAATTATCAGTTTTCCCAACACTATTACTTGTTACTACACTTTTAAGACTTGGTTTAAATATTTCATCAACAAGACTTATATTAAGTGAAGGAAGTGCAGGAAAAATAATAGAAGCCTTCGGTGAATTTGTTATTGGTGGGAATTACGTAGTTGGTATTATTATATTTTTAATTATAATAATAATTCAATTTGTTGTAATTACAAATGGTGCTGGTAGAGTATCAGAAGTTTCAGCAAGATTCACATTAGATGCAATGCCAGGTAAACAAATGAGTATAGATGCAGATTTAAATGCAGGTTTAATAGATGAAACTACTGCAAGAAAGAGAAGAGAAGATTTACAATCAGAAGCAGATTTTTATGGTTCTATGGATGGTGCTTCTAAGTTTGTAAAAGGAGATGCCATAGCAGGTATTATAATTACTATTATAAATATAATAGCAGGGATGGTAATTGGAGTAATGAGTGGGAAGAGCTTTTTGCAAGCTGGTGAGTTATATACAAAACTTACAATAGGTGATGGATTAGTTAGCCAAATACCAGCACTATTAATTTCTACAGCTTCAGGTATATTAGTTACTAGATCAGGAAGTTCAGATAACTTCGGTAAAACCTTTAGTAAACAACTTACTGCTTTTCCAGTGGCACTAGGGATAGTATCAGCTGTAATGTTCTTCTTATCATTAATACCTGGTATGCCTATGATACCATTTTTATTAGCAGCAGTTACAGGTGGAGTTTCAACATTTATGCTTATAAAGGAAGAAGAAAAAACTCAAGAAATAGAACTTGCAAGAGTTGAAGAAGAATATACAGAAATGGAAAGAAAAGAACCAGAAAATGTTATGAGTTTAATTTCTGTAGAACCAATGGAAGTAGAAATAGGATATGGTCTTATACCATTAGCTGATGAATCGACTGGAGGAGATTTATTACAAAGAATTGCGTCAGTTAGAAGACAATGTGCAATAGAAATGGGAATTGTAGTACAACCAATAAGAATTAGAGATAATCTACAATTAAAAACAAATGAGTATGTAATAAAAATCAGAGGTACAGTAATTGCTTCTGCAGAACTTATGGCTAACATGTTGCTTTGTATGGATCCATCTGGTGATAATTCACAAATTGCAGGTATAAGAACAATAGAACCAACCTTTAATCTCCCAGCAGTTTGGATAAATAAAGATCAAAGAGAAGAAGCAGAAATTAAAGGATTAACAGTTGTAGACCCAACTACTGTTATGGTAACTCATTTAACAGAAACAATTAAAGCTCATTCCTATGAATTATTAGGAAGGCAAGAAGTTCAGTTAATAGTAGAAAACACTAAAGAAAAGTATAGTGCAGTAGTAGATGAACTTATTCCAGATCTTATGACAATAGGAGAGCTTCAAAAGGTATTACAAAATTTATTAAGAGAAAAGGTGCCAATAAAGGATATGGTTACTATAATGGAATCCTTAGCTGATAATTCAAGGCTAACTAAAGACTTAGAATTATTAACAGAATATGTTAGATTTTCTTTAGCTAGGACTATATGCAATCAAATCATAGATGAAGATAGAGCAATAACTGTAGTAACATTATCATCACAAATTGAAGAAATAATTTCTGCTAATACTCAAAAATCAATACAAGGTTCTTTCCCAGCAGTAGATCCAGACACAACAACTAGGATATTTAATTGTATTAGAGATACTTTAGATAGAGTTTATTTCTATAATAATCAACCAATTATATTAGTATCTCCTAATATAAGACCAGTATTTAGAAAGCTTATAGAAATGGTATTTCCACATGTTATGATAATATCATTAAATGAAATTCCTAACGACGTAGAAATAAGAACAGAAGGGGTTATATCACTACAATGATAATAAAGAAGTATATAGTTAAGAATATGAATGAAGCCTTAACTAGGATGAGATATGAACTAGGGAAGGAAGCTATTATAATTAGTCAGAGAAAAATAAGAGATTCAGGAGTTAAGGGATTTTTTAAACCTAAATTAATTGAAGTAACTGCTGCTTTAGAAAATAGTAAGCTAGAAAAACAAAACAATAGAATTAATAAAAACAATGAAGTAGATAGCTTTAAAACTTCTTTAAATAGCATTAGAGATATTATAGAAAAAGAAAATAATAAATCTAAAGAGCCAACAGAAGAAAACTTAAAAGAAGAAGTAAGAGAAATAAAGGACTTATTAAATAAAGTTATTAAAAATACAAATAAAGAAGTAAAGGATAATATAGTAGAAAGTTATTTAGATGAAATAGATGTAGAGAAAGCTTTAGTAGATGAATTAGATTTAACTTCCTATGATAAAATTGAAGATTTCAAAGAGGACTTTAAAAAGTTACTTTATAATGAAATTAAAATTATTGAAAAAGATTTAGTAGGTAAAATTGCATTAATTGGTCCAACAGGAGTAGGAAAGACTACAACTATTGCAAAGCTTGCAGGAAGATTATCTTTAATTGAAAAAAAGAAGGTTGGATTAATAACTATTGATACCTATAGAATTGGAGCAGTAGAACAATTAAAAACCTATGCAGAAATTATGAATATACCTTTTAAAGTAGTAATAACTTTAAAAGAAATGGAAGAAGCAATAAAAGAATTAGAAGATTGTGATGTAATATTAATTGATACTACTGGAAGAAGCAGCAAAAATACAATGCAAATATCAGAATTAAGAGCATTTATTCAAAAAGTTAATGCAGATAATATATCCTTAGTCATTAGTGGTACCACTAAGAATAAAGATATAGATACTATATTAAAGGGATATAATAAGATTAATTATGAAAATATAATAATTACAAAGTTAGATGAAACAAATTCCTATGGATGTATTTACAATATTATAAAGAAATCTAAGAAGGAAATAGCATTTATAGCAACTGGTCAAAATGTACCAGATGATATAAAAACACCTTCTAAGGAAGAAGTATGTAAGCTGATTTTAGGGGAGGAAGCTATATGTTAGATCAAGCAGAAAGCTTAAGAAAATTAGCAAATGGTGAACCTCTAGTATCTAAAAGAAATAAAACAAAAATTATTACTATAACCTCTGGTAAGGGAGGCGTTGGTAAAAGTAATTTTGTAGTTAATTTAGCTATTAATTTAGTTAAAAAGGGGAAAAAAGTTTTAATATTTGATGCTGATATAGGAATGGGAAATGATGATGTTTTAATGGGGATATATCCTAAATATAGTGTATTAGACTTAATAAATGGAAGTCTAGCAATTGAAGATATCATTGTAGAGGGACCTGGAGGAATTAAATTACTTCCTGGAGGAAGCGGGCTTAATAATATAGAAGATTTAGAACAAACTCAAAGAGAACTATTTTTAAGGAAAATTGAAATGCTTGAAGGTTTTGATTATATATTTATTGACACTGGTGCGGGAATAAGCAGAAATGTATTAGCCTTTATTTCATGCTCTGATGAAGCTATTTTAGTAACAACGCCAGAGCCAACTTCCCTAACAGATGGATATAGCTTACTAAAAGCGGTAAATCATTTTAAAATAAAAACTAAAGTAAACATAGTAGTTAACAAGGTTTTAGAAAAAAAAGAAGGGCAAAAAACTTTTCTAAAATTAAAAACTGCAGTTAATAGATTTTTAGCTTTAGATATAAATTATTTAGGATATATTTTTGATGATAGAAAAATTACTATGTCAGTTAGGAATCAGTTGCCATTTATTATTGGATATCCATACTGCGATGCATCAAAATGTGTAGAAGAAATAACTATAAAAATTTTAGGTAATAACAATTACGTTGCTGGTAGTGGAGCTGAAGGCTTATTTAAAAGACTATTTAGTATATTTTCTTAGGGGGTAAATATGGGAAACTTAGATATAAAAATCAACTCTATAGTTACTATTATGTGGGAAGAAGTAACATATAAATCAAGTGTCCAAGATATTAGGGAAAATGAGATTTTAATTACTATACCTGTTAGCGACGGCACTTATTTAACACTAAATGATGGAGTTGAAATTGAACAATTTTTTTACGATAAAAAGAGTAATTTCTATAAATATAAAACCAAGGTATTAGGAAGATATAGAGAAAGGGAAATACCATTTTATAGGGTGAGTAAACCTTATGATATAAAGAAAATTCAAAGAAGAGATTATTTTAGAGTAAATGTAGTTCAAATTATTAATTATATTAAGGAAATAGATTTAGAAAAGGATATTAGAAAAGAAGAAAACTATGAAAGTGCCTTGCTTTTGGATCTAAGTGGAGGTGGTATGAGAATTAAAGTTAAGGAAAAGTTATCTTTTAATGAAAGCATAATTTCTAACTTAAATTATGAAAATGAAAAGATAGTTGTTAAGGGTAGAGTTGTAAGAATAGAGAAAACAGAAGATAAAAGATATATCTATGGAATAGATTTTAGGGATATAGATAATTCAACAAGAGAAAAAATAATAAAAGTTGTTTTTAAAATTATGCGTAGGCAAAGGGAACTTATTTAGGGAGGTATAATAATGGAATGTGAAAGCCCTGTAATTCAAAAAGAAAAAATAGTTGAAAAGTACATACCATTAGTTAAATATTTGGCTTCAAGAATAATGCTAGGTAAAACTAAGTACATTGAATATGAAGATTTAGTAAGCTACGGTATTGTTGGGCTTTTAGATGCAATTAATAGATATGATTCATCTAAGGGAATGAAATTTTCATCTTATGCAACATTAAGGATAAAAGGGGCTATGATAGATGAAATAAGAAAAAATAGACCTATATCCAAGGGGGCAATGGACAAATTAGCTAAATATAATGAGTCTGTGGAGAGATTACAAAATATATATATGAGAGAGCCATCTATAAAGGAAATTGCATTAGATTTAAATATTACAGAATCAGAAGTATCACAAGTAGAAAATTATATTAATTATATGTCTATACTTTCTTTAGAATCAGTAATTTACTCTGATGATGATGATGTAACTATAATGGAAACCTTAGAAGATAAAAATGCAATATCACCAGAAGAATCTTTAGAATATAAAGAGAAACTTGAGGTCTTATCTCAGGCTATAGAAAATCTAAAGGAAAAAGATAAGCTTATATTAAAGTTATATTATTACGAAAAATTTACTTTAAAGGAAATAGGACAAGTTATAGAGGTTTCAGAATCTAGAGTTTGTCAATTACATAGTAGAGCTATTAGAAATTTAAGAGAAATAATGAAAAAAAAGAATTACATTTAGTTAAATGAGGGATGTTTATGCTTCCTATATTTATTATTATATTAGGAATTGTATTAATATTATTAAGCTATAGAATTATAAAAAAAGAAGATAAGTCTTTTGAAAAAATATTAGAAAGAGAAGAAAATACTAATAATAGAGATTATGATATTGAAATAATTAAAATAAGAAAAGATATGGCTGAAACTGTATTAGATCTTCAAAAGGAAATAGAAAACTTAAAATTAGAAGTAAGTTCTATTAAGAAAAGTCGTATTGAAGACGATAATAAAAATAATATAGAAAATTTAAATATTAATGGAATAGTTTCAAGAGAAGATATTATATCAAGTATAGATTTTTCAAATAAAATAGAAGAGAAAAAAGAAGGATCACCTAGAAGTGAAAAGCAAAAAAAGGTAAAGGTCCTTTTAGATAAAGGGTTATCAGATGATGAAATTTGTGAAAAACTATCTATTGGTAAGGGGGAGATATTATTAATAAAAAATTTATTAATAAAATAATTAGTTTATTTCAATTCTTAACTGACAGAAAAATACTTATGGGAATAGGAATTGGTATGATTTTTACTTCGATTATTTTATTTGGTTTTAATAATAACACCAAATTATCAGATAGTGAGATTGAGGAAAAAGCAAGAGCACTTGGAATGCATTATAGTGATGAATGTAAAGTATTATTTAAAGGGGATGAGAAGGTTGATTAGGAGTTTATATACTGCTGTATCTGGTTTAATAACTTTAGAGAATAAACAAGATACCATAACTAATAATATGACTAATGCCAATACTACTGGGTTTAAAGGTGATAATTTATCAATAAAGAGTTTTGATGAAGTTATGATACAAAATAGAGATAAAATTGTTAACGGTAGAAATGTAAAACAAAAATTAGGAACTATTAGTTTAGGTGCTAAAATAGATACTGTTGATACTGCATTTACTCAAGGATTATTAAAAAATACAGATAAAAAAACAGATTTTGCAATTGAAGGTAGGGGCTTTTTTGCAATTGAAAAACAAAATAATAATGGAAATGGAGTTCTTTATACCAGAGATGGTAATTTTAAAATAGGGAACAATGGATATTTAATGACTACAAATGGTGATAGAGTATTGGGAATAAATAAAAATACAGGAAACTTAGAAGCTATATTTGTAGGAGTTGATGATATTCTTTTAGATAAAAATAATAATCTTTTTGTTGGAAATGTTGCAACATATACACTTGCAACAGCTGATTTTCAAGATTATAATTCATTAGAAAAAGTAGGAGATAACTACTATAGTGGAGAAAATCCTATTTTTAACGCAGAAGTATTTGTTACTCAAGGAGCTTTAGAAGGCTCCAATGTAAGCATTACTAATGAAATGGTAAATATGATTACAACAATGAGAAGCTTTGAAACTAATCAAAAAATAGTACAAACTATTGATGAAACTTTAGGAAAAGCTGCGAATGAAATAGGATCAGTTAGATAGTAGGAGGAAGGGTTTATGTTAAGAACTTTATGGACAGCCAAAACTGGAATGAATGCTAATCAGGATAAATTAGATGCTATATCCAATAATATAGTTAATTCAAATACTATGGGATATAAAAAAATAGAAGTAGGCTTTAAGGATCTTTTATCTGAATCTTTAGACAGATTAGGAAATCCTATAAATAATAAGGATTCTGTAATAGGAACAGGAACAAAAACTTCAGAATGGTATAGAGACAATACTCAAGGGAATCTACAAGAAACCTTATTAACTACTGATTTGTCAATAGATGGAAAAGGCTATTTTAAAGTTATAACTTTAGATGGAAATGAATTATATACAAGAGATGGAGCCTTTGCTATAGATGGTAATGGAAAGTTAGTAGATAATAGAGGAAATAAGGTAGAGATAAACTATTTAAATGGATATTCTGAGAATAATGTTGTTTTTAATAAGAATAACTTTTTAGTTGATAAAAAGGGACAAGTATATATAAAAGATAATGGTAATTTTACACAAGTAGCTGAAATACCAGTATATTCAGCAATAGGAGATAGAGCTTTCACATCTTTAGGCGAGAATTTATTTACTCCTTCCCCTGGGGTAGAAGTTCAAAGAACTAATGATTTTGATGTTTATCAAGGCTCTTTAGAAGGATCTAATGTAGATATAGCCACTGAATTTTCAGATATGATACTTACTCAAAGAGCATTTCAATTAAGTTCTAGAGGAATAACAACTGCAGATGAAATGTGGGGAATGATTAACAACATGAGAAGCAGATAAATAATTAAGAATGTAAAATGAAGAATGAAAAATTAATGATAAAACTCCGAATAGTATAATCCCCTTATGGTAGACAAATATAAAAAGACCTTTATAATTAGGTTA
>OGSQ01000286.1_pt1 | contig 25722 bp, 22 predicted proteins | sample 1573921 | NCBI WGS metagenome assembly OGSQ01 (sample SAMN03295832, study PRJEB24534) | human gut metagenome | isolation source: fecal sample 7 from infant 4 | host: Homo sapiens | place: USA: Pittsburgh, PA | collected 2014-07 | reverse complement strand
ATATAATAATTTAATATATAAGTTGGTTAAAGATTTTACATTTAATAATCTATATTTTCTTTTAAAAATATTTTAGATATTGAATTTTATTGACAACTTATATATAAATTAAAAACTATATGATTTCAATTAATGTGATTTAATATAAAAACGAATTTTCACTTTAAATTCTATGGGGCTATAGATGAATTTGTTTATTGAAACATATATATAAATTATTTGATAGGAGTTTATTATGCATATAGATAGTTTAAATTATTTTTATCAAGTTGCTAACTCTAAGAGTATCTCTACTGTTGCAAAAAACTCTCACATTTCTCAATCTGCCTTAAGTCAGCAAATTGCCAAGCTAGAAAATAAGCTTAATGTGAAATTATTTAATAGGACCAATAGAGGTGTGTCATTAACACCTGAAGGTGAAATATTATTTAAATATTCCGAAACTATATTAAACGCTTACAATAAAATGCAAGAAGAATTATATCATTCTATAAATCAAAAAAAGTTTATATCTATTGAAGCTGTTGAATCAATAGGTCAAACTATTTTACCAATTGCAATTTCTAAACTAAAAAAAGTTTATGATTCTCACACAATAAATATAAATAATATCGACTGTTGCTCTCATACGAACTTGCTTAATAATGTTAGGGACATTTTCATTTGTTATCATAAACCCGATGGTAACAACGGAATAATAAGTAAACCATTGGGTAGTGATGAAATTTTCTTAGTTGCAGATAAAAACTTCCCAATTAACACCATTACTAAAAATGAAATTTTTAATTTACCACTTATCTTAGCTTCAGATAAAAAATGTTTAAAAGAATCTTTAATTAAAGAGCTTGAATGTAGTGAAGAAGACTTAGATAAAGCAAATATATTATATAAAACTAATTCTTATTTTGCTGCTTTAAATGGGGTTTTATCTGCAAAAGCAGTAGCCTTTATTCCAGCAAGCATTTATCACAACTACGCTCCTTCAACTAGAATTAAAAGAATTAACATAGAGGACTTTTCTATAGAATTGACATTATATATCTGCTACTTAGATTCTTTTTATAAAACTAATAGTAATTTTGTAAAAAGTTTAAAAAACATACTAAAGGGTTACTTAAATTAAAGTAGCCCTTTAGTATGTTCTAAGTAATAACCAGTTTGATATTTCTCTAAGTACATCTTTATATTGATTTTCAGGAAGTCTTTCAATTCCCTTAAAACACTTATTCATATATTTTTCAGCTAATTCCTTAGCCATTTCTATACCTTTATTTTCTTTAACTAATCCTATTATTTCTTTTATTTCTTCTTCAGTATAATTATCTTTTGATAGTATATTATTAAAAGCAGCTTTATTATTCCTATAAGCATATATTAATGGAATAGTATAAATTCCTTGTTTTAAGTCATTAGCTGCAGATTTTTTTATGCTTTCATCATTTCCTTCATAATCTAGTATGTCATCTATTATCTGGAACGCCATACCTAAATTATGTCCTATATTACTTAGTTCTCTAGAAACCTTTTTATCAGCATTACATTCAGCTGCACCTAAATATAAAGAAATTGAAAATAATTCAGCAGTCTTTCCAGATATCCTACTTAAATAATCTTTAACAGATAATTCCATAGAAAATCTAGCATTAAGCTGATTTACTTCTCCCATACATATTTTAGACATAGCTCTTGAATCTACCTTTATAGCTTGAAGAGAAGATTGAGTTGCAAGTATTTTAAAGCATACACAGAATAAATAATCTCCTATGTAAACTGCATAATCCTTACCATATTTAGATTGAACAGTTTCTCTTCCTCTTCTTAATTTTGAATCATCAATAACATCATCATGCACTAATGTTGCCATATGAAGTAATTCAATAACTGCTGCTGTAGGAACAGACTTAGCATTGTCATTATCACCAAATTTTGATCCTATTAGCACAAAAGCTGGTCTTAATAACTTTCCGTTTCCTTCTAATAATTCTAAAATAGAGTTTTCTATTTTTTTATCCTTACATTTAACATTCTTTCTCATAAGACTTAATACTTCATTAAGTTCTTTATTAAGTTCGGGATACTTACTCCAAATATTGTTCATTTAAATCCACCTTCTTGAAGAAGCTGTCGCATTATCATCTTAAATTAAGAATTAAAAATTAAGAATTATTGATGTAATTCTTACATAATTACTAAACTCAATTTCTTTTTTAAAACTCCTTAAGGAGTTTTTTCATTATTCACTCTTAATTTTTCATTGTGCGGCAGCACCTAAATATAACCTTTAAACATTGGAAGTCTTTTTAAATGATTTACAGCATAATTAGCTGTAATTCCAATAAAAATACCAGTTCCTATTCCTATTATAGATAATACAGGTAAGTAAAGCATAACGCCAATATTCTTTACAATTGAAGATGCAATTATTAATTGCCCTACATTATGGAATATTGCTCCAGCTGAACTCACTCCTATTATACTCACCTTATCTTTAAATAACTCCTTTACTATTACCATAGCCATAAAGCTTAGTATTCCACCTGCTGCACTATACATAAATGAAGATAAATTCCCTCCAAACATAGTGGATAATAGTAATCTCAGGAATAGTACTAAAAAGGCATCTCTCTTACTGTCTAATGTATATAATGCAATAACTATTATTAAGTTAGCTAAACCCAATTTAGCTCCTGGAGTTATAAAAGGTACAGGAATCATTCTTTCAAAAATATGTAGTACTAAGGCTTGAGCTACCAACAATCCGATATATACCATTTTACTAGTTTTCTTCATAGCTTCTCCTTAATGTGATAATATAATATCATCGTCTGCCTTACCTTTTATTTCAATCATTACCTTATTAGGAAGACAAACTAAGCTTTGCCCAGGCTTCTCAATGTATTCTGGATTCATACATACCTTATCAGGACAATCAGCTTCTATTATACCTATCTTATTATCTTTAACTTTTACTATATTAATACCATTTTTACTTTTCACTTCTATTATCTCCTCTCCCTTATGTACAGATAGAGGAATATTCTTATATAACTTTCCTGAAACAGTTATTTCTGCATATGTTGTACTGAAATTCTTACCTACAGATGCTCCAAGTATTATTTCAGGTAAAAATGATAATATCATAAGTACTGCAATTATAACAAAGTCTAACCTTTTAAACATATTATTCATCTCCATAGAATTAGGCTATTATTTTGCATTATAACCTTACAATTTTATAAGGTAGAGTAATTACCCTACCTTATAAAGTTTATTATATATATGTTTTAATTAATTATCTACCTCAATATCATTTTATTAACTTAAATATCAAAATTAAAAGCATATATACTATTTAATTTATTATAGTTGATTTATTTCATCAATTATTGTGCTTTTTTGTACATTGGTACTTTCTTACCATGCCAGAAATTATCTGCTAGCCTTGTTATCCATGGCATTATATAGTAATCTAAACCAAATGTTCTACCTGCTCCACCCATTAAAGCAATAGATCCGAAGAAGTACCATAGTATATCCCATCCAGCCATAGCACATAAGATAAAGTTAACTACCATACCTGCTGATACTGCACTGAATATAAATGTAAATAATCCAGCAATTAAGCAAAGACCCATACCTATTTCCATTAAAACAACTATTCTTTGGAACCATACTGCTACTTCAGGATTTGGCATCATAAATTGCATTATTGCAGCATACCAACCTGGAACTTCACTTATAATAGGCTTAGCCCATTCTGTTGCAGTTTCTGCACCTGCCGCTGCTGAAGCACCAGATGTTGCATCTTGTAACCAAGTGAAAGGCATCTTAACATTACCAGCTTTAATCCAGCTATCTGAACCAATAGTAATAGCATCAAAGAATCCTTTTATGCTACCTGCATCCCACATCTTTTCCCAAATGCTTTCGCCAATTAACTTCTTAATACCTTCAATTAACCATAGAGAACCTATAAATACTCTTAAAGGTACAAGCCATAATCTATTAGCTTTTGATGATAAATGACCTCTCATTACAGATCTTCTATCTTCCATAGTAAAGAATTCATGTTGTAAGTAACTATAAATTGCGTGAACATCATTTACTTCAAATAAGTAGTGAATATTAACTAAATGTTTCATTATCATAGCAAAGAATCCTGATAATTTAAGACCCATTAAGTTAGCAACACAGTATCTTCCACCGATAGAAACCATAAATCCATGGTATTTACCAGCAAATTTTTGCATTTCTTTCTTTTCAATTGATGCAACTATATTCTTAACAACTGTATCAGCTGTTTGAACTGCTGCTTCAACTATTTGTGGGGTACCCTTACCTTCTTCTTCTTCAAAGTAAGCAATATCTCCTACTACAAATACATCTTCCTTACCTACAGCTTGCATATATTCATTAGCTTGTAATCTTCCAGCTCTAGCTGTATCTAATCCATATTCTTTAGCTTCTTGGTTTGCTTGAATTCCACAAGTCCATATTAATGTTCTAGTGTTAATAATTTGTCCGTCTTTTAACTTTATGTTATTTTCATTCACTTCAACTATAGGTGAATTCTTTAATATTTCCATTCCATGTTTAACCATGTACTTTTCAGCTTTATCAGCTTGTTTTCTATCTAACATATTTAAGATAGTTCCCATAGCTTCAACAACTTTTAATGTAACTTCATTTTCATCAACGTTGTATTCTCTAGCTAATCTAGTCTTCCATTCTAATAATTCACCAGCCATTTCTATACCAGTAAATCCAGAACCTGCAACTATGAATGTCAACATTTCTTTTCTCTTAGCTTCATTTCTTTCTAAGCTAGCTTTTTCAAACATTTCTTCAATGTGATGTCTAATTTTTAGAGCATCTTCAAATGACCAAAGAGTGAATCCATTTTCTTTTACTCCTGGTACTCCAAAGAAAGCTGGTTCACTACCAGTACCTACTACTAAATAATCGTAAGCATATTCTCCATAAGTAGTTTTTATAACTTTCTTGTCTGTATCTACATTTTCTATATAGTCTGTTACAACTTTAACTTTTGTTTTACCAAAAATCTTACATAATTCTACTTGAACAGATTCTGGATGAACTCTTCCTCCAGCTACCTCATGTAATTCAGTCATTAATGTATGATACGGATTCTTATCGATTAATGTAATTTCCACATCATTGTTTTTCTTATATTTTTTGGCTAGTTTCTTAGCAGTACGAACACCGCCGTATCCAGCTCCAAGAACAACTATCTTATTTTGTGCCATGTTGAAACCTTCCCTTCATATTTAAATAATTCTAAAACAGCATAATTAATTCTATACACTATTTCATAATATGTCTATATCACTTTGAATATTTTTTGTATATTTTTTAACAATGATTTATCTATATATTTTGTTATCGTAATATACTGAAAGCCTCATATTTGCTTGTCTCATGACTATTGTCTTTTTTTTAACACCATTAGAAATTCTTATGTAGTATAAGTAACTCGAATATCTAACCCCTTTTATTTTGTGTATAATGGTCTAGTAATTGAAAACAAATTCAAAAAATAAATTTAAGTTTGAGAGGGGATTTTGTAATGAAATCAAGAAGAGTTTTAAGCTTATTAGCAGTTGCTGCATTAGCTACTACAGTATTTGTAGGATGCGGAAATAAAGAAGAAGCTGGATTAAAAGACGGTACTTATGAAAAGAAATCTGCAGCTGACGAAAGAGGATATGTTGCTTCTATCGCAATCGAAGTTAAAGATGGAAAGATCGCTACAGTTAAGTATGACGAAGCTAACGATGCTGGAAGTAAATTAGCTGACGCTGAATACAACAAGAAAATGAAAGAAATCAGTGGAGCTAACCCAGAAGAAGCATTCCCAGCATTAGAAAAAGCTTTAGTTGAAAAGCAAGATGTTGCTGCTGTTGATGCTGTAACTGGTGCTACTAGCACTTCAGATTCATTTAAAAAATTAGCTGAAGAGGCATTAGCTGAAGCTAAATAATCTTTTATAATTAACTAGACTTTAGACTTTTGTCTAAAGTCTTTTGTTATTTTTTATATTTTTACTTATACTAATAGATATATGTTTCAATTAAGAATCTATATCAATATAGTTATATAAGATTAAACTCTAAAAGAACTACTTAATGGAAAAATAAAACTTGAACTAATATATTTTTTAATTATTATATAAATTATGAAGGTAATTCTATTACTTAAATATCATTCTTATAAAATATAAATTAATATAAAGTGGGCACTATTACAACTTATATAGTAATTATTAATTAGGAGGAATATCATGTCAAAAAGATTAGCTAAAATAACACTCTCTTCTTTATTGCTAATTTTATCTCTTGGACTTATAACATCATGTTCAAAGAATAAAGCTTCTCAAGAGCCGTTATCAAAGAGCGAAATATTAATGGGTACTACAGTTACTGTAACTCTTTATGATAGTAATGATTCTAAAATATTAGATAAAGTATTTAATAAAGTGAAAGACTTAGAATCAACATTAAGTATTAATGAGAACGGAACATTAATAGATGAAATAAATGAAAATGCAGGTATAAAGCCAGTTAAGGTGGATGATGATACATATACCTTAATAGAAAAAGGATTGGAATACGCTAGATTATCTCATGGCTTATTTGATATTTCAGTTGGACCTATAGTTAAACTTTGGAGTATTGGATTGCCTGAGGCTAGAGTTCCTTCTCTTGAAGAAATTCAAGGTAAATTACCTTTAGTAAATTATCAAGATGTTGAATTAAATGATTCAGATAAAACTGTATATTTAAAAAGAGAAGGTATGATGCTAGATCTTGGTGGAATAGCAAAAGGTTATACTGCCGATGTAATTTCAAGTATACTAACTGATGAAGGTGTTGAAAGTGCCATAATTAACCTTGGTGGAAATATCTTTACCCACGGTAAAAAAGTTAACGGTTCTGATTGGAAAATTGGAATCCAAGATCCTTTTTCAGAGAGAGGCGGTATAATTGGAACTTTAACTACAAGTAATAAATCTGTTGTTACTTCTGGTATATATGAAAGATATATAGAAGAAGATGGAGTTAGATATCATCATATTCTAAACCCAAGCACTGGTTATCCTTATGATAATGAAATTGCAGGAATAACTATAGTAAGTGATAAATCTATAGATGGGGATGCCTTATCTACCTCTGTATTTGCAATGGGAGTTGAAGAAGGCATGAAATTTATAAACTCTCAAAGTGGAATAGATGCTATCTTTGTTACTAAAGATAATAAAATTTATTTAACTAATGAAGTTAAAAATATATTTGAATTAACTAATAGTGATTTTACTATAGCAAACTAAAAACCATAAATAATAAAAAATATCTCCTTCCTAATAATTTAAATTTATGGAAGGAGATATTTTTTCTGTACTCTTCTATAATCTTAAATTAGTAAAATAAAAATTATATATATAAGCTATAATTAAGTTTTACATTTTTGAAGTTTTATTTAGTGTTGAAAATAATTAATATATGAAGTTATCTAAATAACTTATATTTAAATTTAAAACTATATTCTTTCAATTTAGATAATTTACTAAAGAATTATTTTTAATTTATAGTTATATAAAACTATTGATGTAGATTATTTATTGAAAACTATATCAACTTTAATTAATTAATCATTTTTAATTACTTTAAGCGCCAATAAAATTGCTAAAAATCCTGATATAAGTTTCACTAATATATAAATCAATGCTATATCTTTTGCCTCAGCCACTACATAGGCAAGTTGTCCACCAAGTACATAAGCTCCAGATACTGAAAAAGCTGAACATAAAACCTTTCCTCGATTATCCAGCTTATCAAAATCGGTAAATATAATTACTGCTGATGCTAAACTACCTATTAATGCAGCTACAGAATCTGAATTAATATGTAACTTTTTCTCTAAAGTAATAATTTGCTTACTAAAAAATCTTTTTATAACTTCAAGCATCACATTTGAACCTGCTAAGAAAATAGCAATTTTACCTACAACTGTTATTGCCTCTTCTAATGGAAGTAAATTATTAACTAATGAAATTCCAATGATAGAGTTTAATCCTTGAAGTCCAAGTCCTATTAATCCTATTATAAAAATACCTTTTGCTAATCTCTTAAAATAAATTACCATCTTAGAAGGAATTTTATATAATCCTATAATTAATAAAACAGAAATTATTATTATAGGTAAAAGACTTACAAATATCTCTAGTAAACTTATTTTTAATAATATACCTCCAATAAATAATCCTATAGGTATGGTAATTATTCCACAAAGTATTCCCTTACAAAAAATATCCATATGCTTTTCATCTATTATTCCCAGTGCTAAAGGAATAGTAAAGCTAACAGTACATCCTAGTATTGATGAAATTAATATTCCTGAAAAATATATTATATCAGTACTTCCTCCAATTGCTTCTGCAATTTTAAATCCGCCCATATCAACAGCAATAAATGATGATGATATTATACTTGGATCTAATACCCCTTTACTAAATACTGATAATACATACTTAGATAAGAAATCTGAAATTATTGGAGTTATAGATAATATTCCTATCATGGATAACGCTAAGGATCCCATACTCTTTATTCCATTTTCTATTCCATATCCTAATTTAAACCTATTTCCTAAAATATAATCTATTATTCCTACTACAAAAAACAAACCAACTATGTAAAGCATTATTTTTTCCATACATTATCTCCTTTATAAGACTCTAACTTATTTTATCAAAATTATCTATAATAAAAAAGAGCTGTATCAAACTTTGATACAGCTCCTTTTTATTCAGTTAAATTAACAATCGCAACCGTCTGATTGTCCGCCAGAATGTTTTTCTGGTTTTGCTATACACTTACCATTATATGATGAAGTTTCTAATTCTGTATATTTGATTACTATATTATCTTTGTATATCTTTAACATATACTTAGTATTTGGGCATAATGGTCCTAATAAAAATTGTCCATGACAATCAGTAAAAGTATGAGTTAATGGATAAGGATATCTACAACCATCAACAACTTGTAATAATTTTACTACTGCATCTGCTACTGGCATTCTATTACAGTCTAAAATTGTTCCAAATATAACTGATCTCTTTTCCTCTGGTAATCTAATTACTGCTTCGATTTGTTCATTACATCCAGTCTTTAACTCACATGATGTTATTCTTCCGCTCATAATTTTGCCTCCTAAGTTTTAAAAATAGATTTTATAATATAATCTATTCATTATGTCAAAAAATGTGATATCAAAACTACTTGCAGATTATAACTTTGTCAAATTTTTTATTTTATTAATTTTTTGCCTCTAATTGTACGTCAAAGGTCTTATCTTCTCCATTTCTTACAACCTCAACTTTTACTACATCCCCTTCTTCCTTTGAGTCTTTAATTTTTTTTAACTCATCAAAAGTTTTTATTCTCTTTCCATCAAATTTAACTATTAAATCTCCACCTTGTAATCCCGCTTTTTCTGCTGGTGAGAATTCAACTACACTTACAATATAAAGACCTTCATCCATCTTATATTGTTTTGCTAATTCAGAATTTATCTCTCTTATTGATATACCTAAGTTTAATATAGGCTTAGATAAGGAATCTATTCTATCTTTTACTTCATTTATTGGAATTGAGAACCCAATTCCTTCAGCTCCTCCAGATATCTTCATAGTATTAATTCCAATTACTTCTCCTTTTGTATTAACTAAAGGTCCACCACTATTACCTGGATTTATAGCTGCATCTGTTTGTATTAAGTTTAATTTAGCTCCTGAACTTGTTTCTACATTTCTATTTACTGCACTTACCATACCACCAGTTACAGTTTGATTAAAGTCTTTAGATAATGGAGTTCCTATTGCAAGAACTTCTTCTCCTGGTCTTAACGCATCTGAATCTCCAAGTTCAACTACTGCTGGTACTTTTACAGTATCATCACTTATTTTAAGCATAGCTACATCTTGATTTTCATCATAATTTATAACTTTAGCTTTAACTTCTCTACCATCCGATAATGTTACTGTTACTTCCTTTGCTCCTTCAATAACATGGTAGTTAGTTAAAATATAGCCTTCTTCATTTATAATAAATCCTGATCCAATACCTTCTGTTTCTTTAGGTATAATTCCACTATAATCTACAACCCCACTGACTGAAACTATAACAACAGCTGGTGCAACTTTATCAAAAGCTTGGCTTGCAGTTAATGCTTCTACTTCTGTATCAAAGGTTGCTGGATTGGGTGTTCCTGTATATCCATTAGATGTAGAAGATTTATTGCCTTTCATTATATAATAAACGCTTCCACTACCTATAGCTCCTCCTAATAGTCCAGTGATTAACGATATTGCAATTACTTTAAATATTCCATTCTTCTTTTTCTTCTTTGTCTTTTTAGAAAGATCATTTATTGGATGAACATAAGAGTCTTTCTCATAAATCCTATCTTCTTCTATATAATCTTCTACTACCTCTTCCTTTTTTTCCTCTGTAATATCTTCATATTTTTCAACATCATATATGTTATTATCTTCATTCATACTAAAAGCCTCCTAAAAAATTAATAATTACTATTACATTTATTAATATAACCTTTCTTTGTGACAATTATATGGCACATAAAAAAAAAGTTAACATATATAAGTTGCTTATCCACATTATTCTGGTTAATAACAAACTTACATATGCTAACTTTAATAATACACTATTCTTAGCTATTCTTAGCTATTCTTATTCTTTTTTTCTAATCTTTCTATTTCATTTGCTTGCTTAACAACTTGTCTTATCCCTGTAACTACTGTCTCTGGTTCATACATAGAAACTAAATTTTCTTCATAATCAACATTATAAACCTTAGTTAAAGATTCATCTCCTAGTTTTCCTAATACTTCTTGTCCATCTTTAGCGATTAAGTAATATGGCTTTCCAGTAAAAGCCCCTTCTTTTTGGATATCTACATTCCCAGATGTAATAGTCTTATACTCATTTTTTACTGCTTTATTATATCCTTTTTTTGTTCTATGTACTTTAAATTCCTCTAACTCTTCTCCCGATAATTTTTCTTCAAATTCATCTGTATCACAAGTTAAGTTTACTTTGTCCATAAGAGTAGTAAGCCCTAAGCTTGACCCAAAGCTTTCTATATTTCTTCTAATATTATTAATTATTAAACTCTTTTTAAAATCATTAGAATTTATTGTATCTTCGACTAAAGGATTAACTAATACAATACCTGAAACTAAGTCTGGATATTCTTTAGCAAATTCTGTAAGTACTAAACTTCCATACTCTTCTCCAACTAAGATATATGGAGCAGGGGCTGCTGATTTTCTAAGCAATATTCTTAGATCTTCTGCTTGCTCCTTTGGAGTCTTTTGTTTACTTTCATCACTGAAACCATAACCACTTCTGTTATATACAAAGGTAATTAAATCCCCATACTCATCATCTAATATATCAATTACTTCATTCCATTGATTTAAAGTACTTCCTATATTACCATCAAAAACTACAGTATATTTTCCTTCACCTTTAAGTTTGTAATCTAATCTTTTATCATCTACCCTTGCATAATCAACTCTTTCTTTTAAAGTTTCTTTTGCAATAAAATTGCTTATTCTTTGATATATAAAACCTATTGCTAAGGCTATTAATATCCCTACAATAATATTCTTAGCAATGTCTTGTGGTTTTAATTTTTTTTTCATATTAACCTTGCGTACACCATTTGAATATGGTAAAAGTTTCACTTCTCACTTCCCCCTATAACTTTAAGTTTGGTTTTGCATTAATGTCTAGCTTTGCTTCACTTCCATTTATAAAGTTAAAATAAGCTGCACTACCTATCATAGCTGCATTATCTGTACATAATATTTGTGATGGGAATAATACTTCTATACCTTCTTTTTCAGCTGCCTTTATTAATGATTCTCTTAATGCTGAATTAGAAGCAACCCCTCCTGCTATAGCTATTTTCTTAATTTCTTTCTTTCTACAAGTCTTTAATACATTTTGCTTTAATACCTCTATAACAGCCTTTTGGAAAGATGCTGCTACATCAGCTTTATTAACTTCAATATTTTGCATTTTACACTTATTTAAATAATTTAATACAGCAGATTTTACACCACTAAAGGAAAAGTCTAATGTATCATCATGAAAATTCGCCTTTGGAAATTCAATAGCATTTTCATTTCCTTCCTTAGCAAGCTTATCTATTTTAGGACCTCCTGGATATCCAAGTCCAAGTGCCCTTGCCACCTTATCATAAGCTTCTCCTGCAGCATCATCTCTAGTTTGACCTATAACATCATATTCTCCATAGTCCTTAACATGAACTATGAAAGTATGGCCTCCTGATACTACTAAAGATACAAATGGTGGTTTTAAATCTTTATGCTCAATATAATTAGCACATATATGACCTTCTATATGGTTAACTCCTACTAATGGCTTCTTTAGTGAATATGAAAGGCCCTTTGCATATTGTAATCCTACTAGTAAAGCCCCTACTAATCCTGGGCCATAAGTAACTCCAATAGCATCTATATCATTAAGGGTAACTCCAGCTTCTTCTAAAGCTTCTAAAACAACGCCATTTATAACTTCAATGTGCATTCTAGAAGCTACCTCAGGTACTACCCCTCCATATTTTTTATGAGTCTCTATTTGAGATGCTATTATATTAGATAAAACTTTTCTACCATCTTTTACTACAGCAGCTGAAGTTTCATCACAACTTGATTCTATTGATAAAATTAATTTACTATCCATTTTATTTACCTCTTACTTTTATTTCTAATCTTCATCATTATTGTTAAATCTATACATTTATTGTATATAAATCGTGATAAGGATTCTACTTTTCATTAAGTCCTATTTCCTATTAAAAATATTTAAGATATTTAACTATCTAAATAACCTATATAAAAATTTTTAAAATACATCCTTTAAATTTAGATAATCTACTTTAAAAATAATTTTAACCTATAATTTAATAAGACTATAGATGTAGATTATTAATTGAAAGATATATATAATAAAATAAAGTTAAAAACTTTGACTAATTACTTAAGTTACATTTTTTATTATATAATGAATGAAAAAATTAATCATTATTTTTTGTTAGAATTAATGTATTTTTAAGGAGAAATTAATAAATTAAAGGAGTTTTGTTAAATGAGTAGTTATGCAAAGGTGGTAGTACCTGGTTCCCCTATTACTAAATCTAATTTTAAGCTACATAATAAAGATGGTAGAGCCATACTTCCTAGTAATACTGGTAAGTCCCATGATAGATACGCAATTTATGAAGAACAAATAGCATACTATTCTAGAATCCAAAATCCGGGAATAATTTTAGATGAATCTCTTATTGCCGTGCTAAAAGTCTACTATAAAAGCGAAAAAAGACATCCAGATACAGCCAATATTACTAAGAGTATTTTTGATGGCATTGAGAAAAGCGGTCTTATAGTTAATGATGCCCAAATTACTAGAATAATAACTGAAGAGTTTTATGATAAAGAAAACCCTAGATTCGAGTTGGAATTCTTTGGTGAAAGTGAATATGAGATTTCTTATTCAGTTAGAAAAAAAGAAGTTTCCTCTGATAAAAAAATCTATTCTAGTTTAAAAAAGTCAAAAGTTCCTAAAACAAGTGCTAATAGTGAAAAAAAAGTTAATGATGGCTTATTAAAAGATAATAACTTATGCGAGTTTTGTAAGAAAAAAATTAATGACTCTAATGTTATTAAAGCAAATGGTGGAAAAACTTTAATATGTAGAAGCTGTTTTAATAAATTATTTTAATGAGGTGACTTTAATGCAGAATAAAAATTTTATTTTTATTGGAGATAGCTTAACCTTTGGATATGGAGTTAACAAAAATAAAACTTGGATAGAATGCTATAAAAAGTTTTGTATTGAAAAAGGTAAGGATTTCAATCTTATTAATAAAGGTATTAACGGAAACACAACTACAGATATGTTAAATAGATTTACTGAAGATGTTACGAACTTAAATCCATCTATAATTTTTATAATGGGTGGAACTAATGACTTATTATCTAATAGGTCATTAGATTCTATAATAAACAATATTGAATTAATGATCCAGGAATCATTAACTTGCACAGATAGTGTTATCATAGGAATTCCTCCAAGAATTATTAAAGAAGATGCATATAGATTATTTATGCCTTCATTAACTTATGATTACTGTGAGGAAAGTCTACCTAAACTTAGAGAAGTATTAATAAAATTATGTAACAAGTATAAGTTAATATATATTGATTTTTATGACCTTACTTATTCTATTAATCATAATAAATATTATATTGATGGTATTCACTTTAATGAAAATGGTCATAAATTATTATTTAATGAATTCATAAATAATAATTAACTAATGAAAAAATTTAAAGAAGCTGTCTTTTAGGGCAGCTTCTTTTTATTATGCTACAGAACTATAGAAAGCTAATAGCCATAATTCCAATTACAAGCTTCAATTGAATATTTACAACTTTAGATTTATTAATGAATAATAATATACAAAGTTTACTAGTAGACATAACTTTTAATATATTCTGCCGCCTTCTTACCTACTATGTATCCAACTTCCCCACTATTAAAAATATCCGAATCCCATGTTAATACAGTACCACAAGCAAATATTCCCTTAGCTGTAGTTTCATAATTATTGTTAACTACTAAAGAAACATTATTGATTATTCCAATTTTAGCTTTTCTCACGCAAGATATTTCTGGAAAATATCCTACTGTTAATACTAATGAGTCACATTGTAAAGTAGTTACTTTTGAGGTATTAATATCTTCTATATCTATACTTTCAATTCTATCATCACCATTTATATCTACTACTCTTGCGTCCTTAATAATATTAATATCAAATCCTTTTATAAATTCCTTCCCTCTTTCATCTAAAAAGCCTCTATTAGTTACATCAACTATAGCATTAACCTTTGCTCCTTCAATTAATAATCTTCTAGCTAAGATTAATGACCAATTATTTTTACCTAATATTATAACTTCTTTTCCTGGAAGATATCCCTGTAAATTAATTAGTCTGTGAGCAGAAACTAAGCTATAGATTCCTATGTACTTATGAATAGGGATGTTAATATTACCAGTGAACCTTTCCCTACAGCCTGAAGCTATTATAATAGAGCTTCCCTTAATATCCTTTACCCCTTCTTCAGGATTTACATAAGTTATTACTTTATTTTGAGTTACTTCTAAAACTTCTGTATCTAATTTATAATCTCCACCAGCCTCTTTAAAGTCATTAATTAACTTACTTCCAAGTTCAGGTCCTGTTACTTCTTCTCCTAAATAGTATTCACCAAATCCGCCATGTATAAATAGATTTAGATTTCCACCTAAATCACTATCTCTTTCTAATATTAAAACTTTTTTAATTCCATTTTTAAGAGCAGAAACCCCGGCAGATAAGCCAGATGCTCCACCACCAATTATAATTAAATCATATTGAAGCATTATACCCTCCATTAATATTTAATCTATGTTTCATATACAATCTTTTTACAACTTATATAGAAATGCATAATAATATTATATCATAAAAAATTATTTTCCAAATTTTCTTTTAATTACTTTTCTTAACATTAAAAATTAATAATTTCTTATTTGATTTATAAAAGTCCCTATAATATAATTTAGTTATTGTTAAATTATACAGAAAGGAAAATAGTGAACTTCTTCAATTTAGTTCATTATTTAGGTGCGATATATTGGACAAGTTTATAGAAAAAATAAAAGAAAGATTCTTAGGTATATTTACTATTCATGGCATAATGAGAATATTATTATTCCTAATTCCTTTCGTTGCCATAGTCATTAAATCTATCATTTTCCAAGGCTTTGTTGTTAATAGAGATCCATATTTACTTGACTTTGGACTTGGTCTTAACTCAGCAAAACCTTTTATCAATTATTATTATGCATTTATTCTTATCTTCCTTAGCTTTGCATTATTATTTAAAGGTAAAGGAAGAGTTATATACTTATTTATAATTGATGTAATAATAACAGCATTAATAGTACTAGACGTAACATATTTTAGAGGCTTCTATACTATGCCTTCAGCGTTATTATTAACTCAAACTGCAAATTTAGATAATATGGGCGGAACTATAATGTCTATGTTTAGTAATATGGATTTCTTATTCATATTAGACTTTATAGTATTAGGTATATTCGTATTCTTTACTAGAAAATCTTATACTACTGTTAAAAGAAGAGCTCCTATTAGCTTTTTAGTAATATTAATATCTAGTATAGTTTTTATAGCTTATGTACCTTTTAACCTTCATATACTAAAAAATGAAGATGTTAAGAATGGATACATATTCTCAAACTATGATCCAACAAATACAGCAAGATATTTTTCACCATTAGGTTACCATATATTCGATGCTTATAATGTTTATCAAGACTCTAAGCCTTATGAATTAGAGGATGAGGACAGAAGTCAAATAGAGGAGTTTTATGCTAGCAAAGAAAACTTACCTGACAATGAATATGCAGGCTTATTAGAAGGTAAAAATCTTTTAGTTATCCAAGTAGAATCACTAGAAAGCTTTATTATTGGTAAAGAAGTAAATGGACAAAAAATCACTCCAGTTATGGATGACTTAATAAGTAAAGGTCTATACTTCCCTAATATTTATGAGCAAGTAAATGAAGGTACAAGCTCTGATGCAGACTTAATGATTAATACTTCAATGTTCCCAGTAAGAAGGGGTAGTACTTTCTTTAGATATCCTGGAAACACTTATAATTCATTACCTAATCTTTTAGAAGAAAAGAATTATAGTACAATAGCTATTCATCCAGATAAGGGTTCTTTCTGGAATTATGTAAATGGACTTACAGGAATAGGCTTCGATAAATTTGTTGACTTCTTTTCCTTTGATGAAAATAGTGAAATGATGGGACTAGGAATATCAGATGAAAGTTACTTTACTCAAGTAGTTCCAATGATTAAGGAATTAAAAGAACCATACTATGCCTTTACTGTAACATTAACTAATCATGGACCATTTGACTCTATTCCAGAAGAGAAGAAAGTTCTAGGCTTAAATGAAGAACTAGATAAAAACGAAATGGGTGGGTATTTCGAAAGTGTAAAATACACTGATACTCAAATTGGTGAATTCTTAAAGAAATTAGATAATGAAGGTTTATTAGATAATACTGTAGTCGTTATTGAAGGAGACCATACTGGAGTTCATAAATACTATAATAGTTCTGTTGAAAAATTATCTAATAAGGAAGATTGGTACCTAGATAATGGTCACCATACTGTTCCATTTATAATTTGGTCTAAAGATATGACTGAAGGAAAAACTTTTGATGTTAAAGGCGGACAAGTAGATATAATGCCAACACTTTTATATTTATTAGGTGTTGAAAATGAAAAGTATATAAATACAGCATTAGGAAGAAACTTACTTAATACAAATAAATCCTTTGCAGCTCTAACAAACCTAGATGTTGTAGGAGACAACCTTACAGAAGAAGAAAAAGAAATGTATAAAAATATTATGTTGCTATCAGATAAAATGATTAGAAGCAACTATTTTGAGAATGAGAATAATTAAAGAATTAAAAAATTAGGGGATTATTGATGTGATTCTTTAAGAGTTAAGAGCTAAAAGTTAAAATTTAAGGACTTAAAATTGTGGAAATAATTCCTTCAGAATTAATAAATTAAAAAGAGCTGTTGCATTTGCAACAGCTCTTTCTCTATTATCTATTTTCAGTAATTCCGGAGGAATTACCTCCTTCATTTTTCATTCTTCATTATTCATTAAAAATTCAGCTAAGCTGATTTTTAGTTTTTCCCTGCTATGCTTAGACCTTCTACCCTTAAGGATGGGCTTCCAACACTACTCATAGGGAATTTTAAATCAGTTCCTACTTCAACTACATTTTTTAATAAATCGAAGAAATTACCTGCAACTGTTATTTGTTCTACAGGAAAGTCTTTTTTCCCGTTCTTTATATAGAATCCTTTAGCTGCTAAAGAAAAGTCTCCTGTTATTGAACTTGCTCCTGAATGTAATCCAGCAAACTCAGTAATTAACACTCCTTCTCCTACCTCTTCTAATAACTCATCAAAGGATTTGCTTCCTTTTTGAATATAGAAATTAGTTGGTGAAACTCCAACTGGTGAAGCATAAGAATTCTTAAATCCATTACCAGTAGATTTCGTATTTCCCTTGTGGGCAGTTTTTAAATTATGAAGTAAAGTCATTAACTTACCTTCGTGAATTATATCTTTTTTCTTAGTTGCTACACCTTCATCATCAAAAGGTACAGAAGATAAACCATCTACTAAATGAGGATCATCTAGTAAAGTCACTTTATTACTAGCTATTATTTCTCCTTCCTTACCTTTTAATAAGCTTAATCCCTTTTGAGCTGCATCTCCACTAAAGACACCAGCAAAAGTTGAAAGCAAGGAAACCATAGCCTCATTATTAATTATAGTTTTATATTTTCCTGACGGAATTGATTTTCCACCAATTCTAGAAACAGCTTCATTAATACCATCTTCTGCAATCTTCTTAGGATTTACATCTTCTAATGATTTTGCTGTTACATAACCCATTCCATCATGCATATCTTCTCCTTCTTTAATTATTGGAACTACATATGCACTTAGTAAGTTAGATTTATTTTCTAGATTTAATCCCTTAGAATTAATTATTCCATATTTAGATTTACTATATCCTATTCCACAGCCACCAAAGCTAGCCACTCTATTATCTAACGCCTTAGATTCCTTTTCCATGCTTAAGGCTAAATCTATAAGCTTATCTGCTGGAATATTTTCCAAAGCTTCATAGTAAGAGCTTACTTCAGCATATTCTTTATCTCCTTCATAGATAAATTGAATATCTTCATTTTCAATAGTTAAAGCGCTTTCTTTAGAATTTTTAACTAACATCCTTATAGCATCTTCATCTAATATCTCAGTATAAGAGTATCCTATTTTCCCATTTATTTTACCTCTAAAAGATAATCCATAGGAAGTAGTTAAGCTATATTTTTCAACTTCCTCTTTATAAACATTTATGCTTAAACTTTCTCTATCAACATAATAAACTTCATATTCATCAAATCCATTATTTTTAGCTTCTTCAAATAACTTATCTATAAATTCTTTTAATTCCATATATATTCCCCCCTTATCTTCCACCTACTGTTATTTCTTTTACTCTAATCATAGGTTGACCTACATTAGTTGGGATACTTCCAGATACAGAACCACACATACCTTGACCTTGAGCTAAATTCTTACCTACCATATCTATGTTAAGTAGAACTTCACTACCTTTACCTATAAGACTTGCACCTCTAACTGGTTCTTGTATTTCACCATTTTTAACTATATATCCTTCTGAAACAGCAAAATTAAATTCACCAGTAACTGGATTTACTGATCCACCACCCATTTTCTTTGCATATAATCCATCAGAAATAGATTTAATTATTTCTGCTTCATCATCATTACCAGCTGCAATATAAGTATTTGTCATTCTTGAAGTTGGCGCAAACTTATAGTTTTGTCTTCTTGAACTACCTGTTGCTTCCATGCCCATTCTTCTACCATTTAATTTATCTATTAAGTAACCTTTTAATATTCCATTTTCAATTAAAACATTCTTTTTAGTTTTATTTCCTTCATCATCAATATTTAATGATCCCCATGCATTAGGAATAGTTCCATCGTCTATTGCAGTAACCTTAGTTGATGCTATTTGTTTTCCAAGCATATTAGTAAATACTGAGTTTCCTTTTGCTACAGCTGTAGCTTCTAAAGAGTGTCCACAAGCTTCATGGAATATAACTCCTCCAAAGCCATTATCAATGGCAACTGTCATCTTTCCTGCTGGACAAGGTTTAGCATGAAGGATAGTAGTAGCTACTCTTGAAGCTTCCCTACCATAATATTCTGGATCTATATCATTAAATAACTCAAACCCTTTATGAGCTCCTGGACCTTCAAAGCCAGTTTGATTTTCTCCATTAGCTGAAGCCACTGAACTAATTGAAAATCTTGTTCTTACTCTTCTATCTTCAGTTAATAATCCTTCAGTATTAGCTATTAATATATTTTGTTCTTTATCTAAATATCCTACTGATACTTGAGATATTTCATCACTATATTCCTTAGCAGCTTTATATCCTGCCTTCATAACCTTAATTTTTTTATCTGCACCTATTGAAGATGGAATATATATTATTGGGTTGTTATTATAAATTTCTTTTTTATTTAAAACTATACTTATCTCTTCCTTTAACTCTCCAAGTGCTAATGCTGCCTTTTCTGCAGTATCTAATAAAGCAGATAAAGTACTGTTATTAGTATAGGCATAAACACTCTTATACCCCTTAAAAATTCTTATTCCTATTCCATGAGTTCTACCAGAAATGGAATTTTCAACTTTACCATTTAAAATACTTATAGATGTATCTAAAGTATCTTCTTCAAATATCTCTGCAAAGTCTCCTCCTGTTATTAAACATCTAGCTAAAACACTAGATAATATATCCTTTGATAACATAATTTAATCCTCCTCCATATCTATTTCTATACCATCTTTAAAGGCCCTAGACCAAGTAGATACATAAGAACCACTTGCCCATTCAACCATTATTATTTCTTCATCTTTCTTTAGGTTTACAACTGCTAGCGGGCTTCCCTTAATATTTTTATCTTCTAATTCATATATTAAAAGCTTATCGTTAAATGTAATAAATGCTAGTCTCCCTGTTGGCGCTGTATAAGCATCAGTAATAAAAGGGAAGTTACTCTTTAAATCCTTCCAAGGAATAAGCAAAGTATCATAATTTAATAATTTTTTATTTGGACTTAATGATAATTTAAAAGTAGTTCCATCATTATCTAAATCATTAGTCATTATCTTACTGTTAAGTGTCCATCTCCCATCACTTCTTTTGAGAGTAAAATTAGTATAATCTATTGTTGAAACTACATCACTTTTATTATTATTTAAAGCATTTACAGCTTCATTAAAATCTTTTTTATATTTTTCTTTAGCTTCGCTTGAAAATATTTCATCTATACTGACTCCTACATTAGAGTTAATATTATCAACTGGAATAGTTTGATATGATGTGAAAATATTATTAAAGTTATTTCCTTCATATTTTTCTATTGAAATATAATCATTAGAAATGAAATTAATATTCTTATATACATTTTGGTCAGTATTAAATACAAAGCTATGTTCTTCAACTTTTCCATCTAAAGGCTTTGCAGTAAAGTATTCTATATGTTTATTATCCTTACTATATATATCTTTTTCAATTGTCCATATTCCATTTAGCCTTGGAAATATAATATTATCTTTTTCCATAATAGGTTGTAGCTTCTGATCCTTAAAGGATACCCATATTGTTCTATATTCCTCAGTGCTATAATCACCATTTTCCATTAATATTCTTGGAGTTTTTAAGGTTATCATAGCTCCTACATCACTATTATAATCTTCATTAAGTATTTCTGCTTCTATTTTTCCCTTTGAATAGTCTAAATCCTTAGGTTCTTTATCTTCTCTCGTTAGTTCAATTAACATACCTGAGTAAAATAAATATCCACTATCGTTACCTAAATCAAAGAATTCTCCCACTATACTATTAGAGTCAATAATTGAAACAATATTTAATTTTGAAGTATTATCAATAACATCCTTAACCTTTAGGTTTAGTTCATATGATAATATATAATTTTCATCAACTACCTTTAATTTAAAACTTGGATTAGAGTACTCCTTATTAAAGATAGAAATTTTCTTATTAGAAATACTTATAAAATCTCCTATTTGGTTTAATAATACATCTTTATTCTCTATTTCTTCATCTAATATATCAATATTGATTATTTTCCAAGTACCATCAATTGACAGCCCTTCATTCTTAGGTGCCTTTATAGATTGTGTATCTTTTCCATCTACTTTACTACAACCTACTATTAAAGTAAATAATAATATTAAAAGCAAAACTCCACTTCTCTTTAATGCCTTCATATTATTCCTCCCTTATAATAGGAATAATAACTTCAACCTTAGTTCCTATTCCTAGCTCACTATATATATTAAATTCTCCATTATGGAGTTGAATAATCTCATCGCAAATAGATAGTCCTATACCATTTTGTGATTTTGAATTTTTTCCTTTAAAAAACTTTTCTTTTATCTTAGGTAAGTCTTCTTTAGATATTCCACTTCCATCATCATTAATTACAAACTTAATTTTATCTTCATTTTTATAGACATCAAATTCAACTTTTCCACCAGGTTTATTAAATTTGAAGGAGTTATCTAAAATATTTATAAACACTTGTTTCATCCTATTAACATCAGCATATATAAACTCATCCACATTATTTTTAATAATTAATGCTATATTTTCCTTCTTAGCCCTTGGTATCATAAATGATTCTATATGACTTATAAGGTCTTTTATATTAAATTGTTTTTTCTCTAAAGTTACCTTATCATTAATAAGTCTTGAGAAGTCTAGTAACTCTTCCACCATTAGAGACAATCTATCAGTTTCCTTTTCTATTATTTCAAATCCTAGCTTCAATGTTTCATCATCTGTTTCGCTACTATTTAAAGTTATAGTCCATCCCTTTATAGCTGTAAGTGGTGTTCTAAGCTCATGAGATACTGAAGATATAAATTCATTTTTAAGTTGCTCTCTTTTAGATATTTCATTGGCCATAAAATTAAGAGTATTAGATAATTGCCCTATCTCATTTTCTTTATTAATAGCACTTCTAACACTTAAATTTCCACTCCCCATCTTTTCAGCAACTTTATTTAAATACTTTATAGGTTCAATTATGCTATTAGCTAAAATTATACTTAATACTACTCCCATAATAAGTACTGCAGCAGAAATACTTATAAATATAAACATTATATTTGCTATAACACCGTCAATCTCTTCTAATGAAGTAATAAACCTTAATATACCTACTACTTCTCCATCTACTTCTAATGGATATGATACTGCCATAACCTTATTGTTATAATAACTTACCCTTCCTACCCACCTTGATATCTCTCCTTTTAAAGCCTTAGCTACATCTGGAGAATTACTATAATTAAAGTCATCTACTCCTATCGAATCCATAAGTAGATTCCCTTTTGAGTCAAATATTTCTACCTGTGCATCATTTTCATTCCAAAAAGCATCAACATTATCATAAATATTTTCTACTAACGTTTTAGAAGAAAAATACTTATTATAAAAGCTTACTGATACATCCATCCTGCTTTTTAGTAAATCCTCAGTATTATCATAGTAATATTTTCTTATAAATATCATAAGTAATATATTAAGTAAAACAACTGTTGAAAAAATTATAATAACTATTCCTCTAAGTAATTCATTTTTTATGCTTTTCATACTCTTGACTTCCACCTATATCCTATACCCCATATAGTTTCTATATAACTTGGATTAGAAGGATTATCTTCAATCTTCGCTCTAAGCCTTCTAATATTAACATCAATAATTTTTACATCTCCAAAATAATTTTCTCCCCAAACTAGATCCAATAACTCATCTCTAGAGAAAGCTTTATCTGGATTTTCTAAGAATATTTTCATAAGTAAAAATTCTTTAGGAGTAACATCTATTTCCTCGCCGTTTTTAATGACCTTTTGTGAATATAAATCTAATACAAAAGGTCCGAGCTCCAGCTTACTCTTTCCTTTTTTATCTCCACTAATTCTTCTAAGTAGAGCCTTAACTCTAAGAACTACTTCCAAAGGATTAAAAGGTTTAACAATATAATCATCTGCACCATATTCTAATCCCATTATCTTATCCATGTCCTGGCCTTTTGCAGTAAGCATTACTATTCCCATATCAGGAAAATCACTTCTAAGTTTGCTACATACCATAAATCCATCTATTCCTGGAAGCATTACATCTAATATTGCCACTTGAGGTTTCATTGACTTAGCTAACTTTATTCCTTCTTCTCCAGTAGCCGCCTCTATAACTTCCAAATCATTTCTTTGTAAATTTATCTTTAAAAATCCTCTTATGCTATCTTCATCTTCAACTAATAATATTCTTTCCATACTAACACCTCAAAATTTATATTATAAGAATTAAATTGTTCTTCTACAAATAGATTTATAAATAAATTATACCCTATGTAATAAATAATTAGAAAGGACTAATAAAAATTAATAAAAAACTCAGGACACCCCTGAGTTTTTATACAGTAATAATAGCTTCTAAATTATAAATACTACTAACACTTTAATTATTCCCTATTTTAAAGTTCTAAATTCAAAACCTTCTCCTCTTAAATAATCAATAGCACTTTGTAAGTAATCCACAGTACCTTTTTTCATATCTGTATCATGCATTAAGACAATTACAACATCTTGATCAAGAACTGTTTCTTGAAGATTCTCTAATAAAACTTCTTTAGGCTTATCATAACCTTCAGCATCCCCATTTAGTGAATTCCAATCTACTTGTATTATGCCTCTATTTTCTAATTCTACATCTAAAGCAGCAGTTCCATTCCAACTTGAATGTCCCCCTGGTAATCTAATTAATCTTGTAGAAAAATCCTTACCTAGCTTGTCCTTTAATAACTTATCATTTTTTTCAAAATCATTTAAAAATGCTTGTACATCAACAGTTCTATTTGGATAAAGAATTGAATACTCATGGGAATAACCATGACTTGCTATAGCATGTCCCTCTTTTGCCATCCTTTTTAATATTTCCTCTGACCTAGGATTTCTTTCTATTGAGCTTCCTAAAGTAAAAAATGTTGCTTTAATGTCATTTGCATTTAAAATATCTAGAATCTTTTCTGTTGAATGTTCTGATGGTCCGTCATCAAAAGTTAAATATGCAATTTTTTTATTATCTTCTCTATAGAAGTTCCATTTATACATAGTTTCTGGAACAACAACTGATGCATCATCTGCATTTATATCTTCTTCTAAGGCTAGGTATCCTGAATTATCTAAAGGCATATTATTTTCAATATCTAAATCATCTTCATTTTCCTCACCCTCTATATCTTTATTAATAACATCATCACTTTTACTATCATTTTCTGCTGTCTCTTTTTCATCAGAATTATTATCAATTATATCTGCTTTCGTCTCAGTAATATCATGTCTGAATTTATTTACAAAAGTAAAAATTGCAAAAGTGCTTATAAATAAAATTGTGAGGAATAGTATATATTTCTTCATATATTTCACTTTCTTGCTTCTTCTAGTTGTACTTCTTCTTTTCATAGTTTTCATCCCCTAATCTTATTTTTAATAAATTCATTAATATCCAATTTAATTTTCTCTCGTTATATATCTATAATATAATTATACAAAACAATATTAGACTAATCTTTACAATATGCTGAATAATAGTTACGAAAAGGTTACAGTTTTCTATTAAGTAACAATTTCTAATTTAATACACCTTTATTTTTTATCTATCTTATAAATAAAAAAGAGTTTTATAACAATAGACATAAATCTACTCTTATAAAACTCTTAAAATTAAAATGGCTCCGTGGAGAGGATTCGAACCTCCAACCTATCGGTTAACAGCCGAG
>OGSQ01000285.1_pt1 | contig 25831 bp, 38 predicted proteins | sample 1573921 | NCBI WGS metagenome assembly OGSQ01 (sample SAMN03295832, study PRJEB24534) | human gut metagenome | isolation source: fecal sample 7 from infant 4 | host: Homo sapiens | place: USA: Pittsburgh, PA | collected 2014-07 | reverse complement strand
ACTTATTTTATATACTATTTTTAGCCCTCAACATCGCAATCAAACTAACTCATATTATACCTTAAATAAATATAATTTTTAGGAGGTAATTATATGAAAAAATTTATTTTAATGATATTTATAGTAACTATTATATCTACATTGTCAGGGTGTAATCATCAGACGAAGGAAGAAACACTTTCTAAAGAAACAAATACTGTAGAAATAGCAAACGAAATTACTGAAAAAGACATCGAAGAAGGAAAACAGGTAATTAATAGATATTTTACAGCGTTTAAAGATAAGGATATAGATGAAATTAATAAGACTGTAGGTAGGTATAAGAAAGATTTATACAATAAGGATAACATTGATGAATGGACACCTATATTAATTTCAATTAATTACCCAGGTAAATACACAAATGCTAACATACCACCTAAAAGTTATAATGCTAATTATGGTAAAGACCCTTATAATGCTATGAATTTTAATGTTACATACAAAGAGGGAGACGAAGAAAAAAACTGGGATTATATATTAGTCAAAGAAACCAAAGATAGTTCTTGGGAAATCCATGATTGGGGATATTAATAATACTACTATTAGCAATCAATTTTAAACTATTACGAATTAATTAATAGAAATACCACTTAGAACTTTAATAGTAATTTAAAGAATAGTTTTAGACATTTACTGGATATTGAGAGGAATTGATAAAATGAAAAAGATAATAAAATTTTTAATATTATCGATTAGTATAGGAATAATTACATTCTATTTGATTCCAATGAGAATAACACCAAAGGTTCCATTAACAAACGAAGATATTAGTATAAAAGTCGAAAGGGTTGGAGCTAATACAGGACCAGTTTTTAAAGTAGACGAAGATAAAACTAAACTTAAGGAGATATTAAAGGAAAAATACCCTGATAAAGATATAGAACCATATTATATTGAATTAACAGGAAATCTACCGTATGGAGCAGTAAATGACCCAGTGTTATTGGGAGATTATGTAGTTCATGGTACGATTATTTCACCAGATGGTGGTAAGGAGAAAAGTACAATAATTGATGTTAAATACACAGATGCAAAGATTTCAAGATTATTTAGGGATGATTTATATATTCATAATTTTATAAGAAAAATCATAAAAGCTATTAGGACTTCATGAAATGTTATTATAGAAAATTTCAATTGCTAGTATAGATTAGAGAAACAATTTTAAACTATTACGAACTAAAGTCCAATGATTTCAAATCATTGGACTTTTTAATATATCATAATATACATGTGTAATATATTATAACTATTATTTTTAAAAACTTTTTAAAAATTTACTCTTGATAATGCAAATTTAACGAATACTAAATAAATAACCTATTTAAGCCATTTGTAAGATATGAAAATAATAAAATGTGTTTATTAGAACTAAACATTAATTATAAAAATTACTATTTCGTATATGTAGTTACGAAATGATATAAAAAGAGGTGATGAAATGTCAATAATAAAAGATAGGGATTTACTAAATGAAGATGGTAGTATTCCTATTAAACTATTAGTTAAGTGTATTGCTGAACATCAAAGTATTGTTAGTAATAGATATGATAATCTTAATAAATATTATGATGGAGAACATAAAATATTAAATAGAACTTTATCAACAAGTTCTTTACCTAACAATAAGATAGTTGCTAATCATGCTGAATATATCACAGATATGGCAACAGGATATGTATTTGGTACTCCAGTAAGTTATGGTGGTAATGGATCAGATGAATTAAATGATATATTTATAAATATTGATGAAGATTCGCATAACAATGAATTAGCATTAGATTTATCTATATTTGGTGTAGGATATGAATTGTTATATATGAATAATGAAGAAGTACCTTATCCAGAGCTAGCAGTAGTAAGCCCTTTAACTTCTTTTTTAGTTGTAGATAGTACTGTAAAACATAAGGCTATATTTGGAGTTACTTATTATCCTAAGTACGATATTGATAATACTTTAAAAGGATATGATATTAATGTTTATACAGATAAAAATACAACTCATTATTTCTTTAAAGACTTAAATAATGAATTACCAGCTATTGATGAACCAGAAGAACATTTCTTTAATGGAATACCATTAATAGAATATAAAAATAATAAGAAACTTAAAGGAGATTTTGAAGGAGTAATAACTTTAATTGATGCTTATAATTTACTTCAATCAGATAGAATTAATGATAAGGAGCAGGTAGTAGATGCATTACTAGCTGTTATAGGTGCTTCACTTGGAGATAATGAAGAAGAAGTTGTTAAAACAGCTAAATTATTAAAGGAATTAAAAATTATAGAGTTAGAGCAAGGTGGAGATGCTAAGTGGTTAGTAAAGAATCTTAATGAAACTGAAATAGAAGTTCTAAAGAAATCCCTTAAAGATGATATACATGAATTTAGTAAAGTTCCATGTTTAACAGATGAAAACTTTGTAGGCAATGCTTCTGGAGTAGCTATGAAGTACAAGCTATTAGGCTTTGAGCAATTAGGAAAAACTAAAGAGAGATACTTTAAACAAGGTTTAAGGCAAAGGCTAAAGCTTATGTAAAATATAGAAAATATAAGAGCAAAAAATATAAATTCTAGTGACATAGATATTACTATGAAGAGATCACTTCCAGTAGACGATGAACTTGCTGCAAGAATAGCCCAAGAAACAGATGGGTTTATTAGTTGGGAAACTAGAGTTAAGAGATTTGATGAAGAAATAGATATTGAAGAAGAAAGAAAAAGGCTAGATGAAGAAAAGAAAAAGAATATAGAGGACCAACAAAAAGCCTTTGGATCATATGATTTTAAAAATATCACCAAAGAAGATGGTGAGGTAGATGAAGAATAGAAGTAATGTTTATTGGAATAATAGAGCCAATGAGAGAATGGCAGAGTATCATAGAAATAGTGATACTACTATAAATAAAATTAATGCTGCATATGATAAAGCTATTAAAGATATAAATGAAGATATAAACAATATATTCTACAAATATAAGTTAGATAGTCAACTAAGTGAGAAGGAAGTTAAACAATTATTAAATTCTAAAATATCTAAAAAAGAATTAGACGATATAAGAGCAAAGATATATGGAATACAAGATGAAGAATTAAAAAAATATATGATGGCTCAACTTAATTCAGAAGCTTATAAATCTAGAATAACAAGACTAGAAGCTATGAAAGAAAGTGTATATATAAATACTAAGTTAGCAGCAGATGTTGAAATAAAACAAAGTACAAAGCTATATACAGATAACATAAATAAAGCCTATTACTCTAATATATTTGATATTCAAAAAGGCTTAGGAATAGGGTTTAATGTAGCAGAAATGCCTTTAGGAAGTGTACAAGAGATACTTAAGAATAATTGGAGTGGAAAACATTATAGTAAGCGTGTATGGAAGAATACGGACATATTAGCAGAGAAGTTAGAAGAAGTAATAACAAGTGCTTTAATGAGTGGTAAAAGTTCTAGAAGGATGGCCATGGAATTAGAGGAATTAACTAACTATGGTAAGTTTGCATCTGAAAGACTAATTAGAACTGAAACTACTTATATATCTAATGAAGCTGAAATAGAATCTTATAAAGAATGTGGAGTCGATAAATATATTTTTGTGGCAACATTAGATTTAAGAACATCAAGTGCTTGTAGAGAGCAAGATAGAAAAATTTATAGGGTAGATAAAGCACAAGCGGGCATTAATCTTCCACCTTTACATCCTCATTGTAGAAGTACAACAAGAGCTTATTTAGGAAAAGGAACATTAAAAGATATTAATAGAAGGGCAAGGGATCCAGAGACAGGTAAGACTTATCTAGTACCTGGGGATATGAGTTATCAAGAATGGTATGATAAGTTTGTAGTTGATAAGTATAGCAAAGATAATGCAGAAGTAGTTGAGAAGATGATTAAGAATAAATCTTCAGATAGAAAGCAATTTAATAATTATAAGGAAGTTTTAGGAAAAGAATCGCCAAAGGCATTGAAAGACTTCAAAGATATAAAGTATAATAAGATTAATGAATGGAATAATTTAAAAGCACAATATAGAAAGATTAATTATTATAATAAGGTTATAAAAAATGAGCCTAATATAACATTAGATTTAAAGGAAATATCAAATAATAGCGGATCAGAATTAGTTGGATTAGATTTTAGATTGAAGTCAAAAGAATCTTATCTAAGAAAAGTAAATACCGATAGTAAGAATAGTTTAGAGCCAGATATTATAAAGAATGTGATTGAAGATACGAATGATATAATTAGATATACATATCAATCTTCTTATAAAGACTTAACAAATAAGTATTTTGAAATTAACAATGCTTTAAATGAGAAGGGATATAATCAAATAAAATTAAAAAATACATGGTTAGTAAAGAGTAATCCTTATAAAGGAGTTAACTGTAACTATGTAGCACCAAGCGGACAAAAGTTTGAAATTCAATATCATACTCCAGAAAGCTTTGAGCTTAAGAATGGAGAACTGCATAGTTTATATGAAAAGTGGAGAGTTATAGAGAATAAAACTTCAAAAGAAGCCATAGAGTTATCAAAAAGGATGGCTGAACTTTCAAGTAAATTAAAGTATCCAGATAATATTAATAAAGTGAGGTGAGAATATGGATTATTATTTCATATCAGATCTAAATAAAGTTGCTAAAATAGAAAACTATGTACCTTATATTTATGATAAGAATAACGGTTGGGTAGTAGATAATAAGAATATTCTTATGGATAGGATTATGGGTTATGATGGTGAGTCAATTGGAAATAGTTCAGAATTATTTAAAGTTGATAGTATTACAGAAGAACAAGCAAATAAGATAATAAAGAATTTGTAGGAGCACTTACTAAGTTAAATAGTAGGTGCTTTTATTATGCCCTGAGTAAGGCTTAAAACTGCTCTAATTTTATTGAATCTAATGGGCATTGAACATTAAGGGGCAAGGAGGAAGAAATGAAAAGAAATTTAATAATGAATCTACAACTATTTGGTTTAGTTGGGATATCTAGACCTTTTTTTGAAGCAGATGGAGGAGCTGGAAGTGGTGCTACTGGAACTGGGGCAGAAAATGGCAATGGTGAAGGTACGGGAGAAGGAACTCAAGGGCAGGAAGGTGGAGAAAAATCTTTTGATGATGTATTAAAAGATAAAAAGTATCAATCTGAATTTGATAAAAGAGTAGCTAAAGCTTTAGAAACTGCTAAAGGAAAATGGGAAACAGATTATCAAGCTAAAATAGAAGAAGCTAAGACAGAAGCTCAAAAGTTAGCAAAAATGAATGCTGACCAAAAAGCAGAGTATGAAGCACAAAAGAAGTTAGATGAACTAACTAAGAGAGAAAAAGACATAACCACTAGAGAATTAAGAGCGACAGCTTATGAAACTCTAGCAGAAAAAAATCTACCTAAGGAGTTAGTAGATATACTTAACTATTCAGATGCTGAATCATGCAATAAAAGTATTGAATCAGTAGAGAAGGCTTTTCAATCAGCTGTAGAGAAAGCTGTAAATGATAAGTTAAGAGGTGGAAATCCTCCTAAGGGTGGACAAGGAAAAATTGACAATGATGCAGCTTTAAGAGCAGCATTTGGGCTTAAATAATTAAAAGAAAGAAGGAATGAACAATGGCAAATACAATAGCATTAGCTAAGAAATATGTAGCTTTACTAGATGAAGTTTACAAGGAAACAGCAAAAACTGCAGTATTAGAAAGCGATGCTTCTTTAGCACAACAAGGAGCAAATGCAAATGAAATTATTATACCTAAACTAGATATGGATGGATTAGGAGACTACGACAGAAATAGTGGTTATACAACAGGATCAGTTACTTTAACAAATGAAACAGTTAAGTTTAACTATGAAAGAGGTAGAATGTTTCAAGTAGATGCAATGGATAATGAGGAATCTCAAAACATTGCATTTGGAAGATTAGCTGGAGAATTTATTAGAACTAAAGTAGTACCAGAAATAGATGCTTTCAGATTTGCAACATTAGCAGGGATTACTGGAATATCTAAGGTAGCAGCAGGAGCAACACTTGCAGATGGAGCAGCTGTAATTACAGCTTTAAGAGCAGCAACAAATAAAATGGATGAAGATGAAGTTCCAATGGAGGACAGAATTCTTTTCATAACTCCTACTTTATATGGTGCTGTACAAGATTTAGATACAACTAAATCAAAAGAAGTTTTAGCAAGGTTTAGTCAAGTTATTCAAGTCCCACAAAGTAGATTTTATACTGCCATTGACTTGAAAGATGGAAAAACAGAAGGAGAAGAAGCAGGAGGATATGTTAAAGCAACAGCTGGAAAAGATATTAACTTTATAATTGCACATAAACCTGCTGTAATTCAATATACAAAGCATGCAGTACCTAAAATAATTACACCAGAACTTAACCAAGATGCAGATGCATGGAAATATGGTTATAGAAACTATGGATTAGAAGATGTATATGAAAATAAGGTAGCTGGTATTTATCTTCACCATAAAGCATAGGAGGGGTATCATGGCAAAAACAGTAGGATTAGTTTTTGAAGATAATAAAGAACTAAAATTGCTTAATAAGGATCAATTAAAAGCAATCGCCACAGAGTTAGGCTTAGAATATGATTCGAAGATTAATAAAGAAGATTTAATATCATTAATAGAAGATAATCAAGGGGAAGAGTAATCTTCATCTAATTAATGAGGTGTTATTATGACACAGTTAGAAAGGCTGAAAATAAGATTAGAAATTAATAAGGAAGATACTAGTCAAGATGATTTACTTAATATGTTTCTAGAAGATGCTGAATCTGAAATACTAGATTTTACTAATAGAGATACACTTCCAGTAAGAGCAGAAGCTTTGCAAAGAGAACTAGCTATTATCTATAGGAATAGGCTAGGAAGTGAAGGAGAAACTTCTAGAAGCGAAGGAGGAATATCTGTATCTTATTCTACAGATATACCAGAGAATATAAAAAATAGGTTAATAGCTTTTAGAAGGCTTAAGTTAGTAGGTGTTGCTAATGCGAATAAAGAATAAAAAGACTTATTATCTTAAAAAGAAAATAGTAATAGAAGATGATGAAGGTGGTAAATATCCAGGATATTCAGAGCCTATAGAAATACAAGCTAATATAAGTCCTGCATCTGGTAAGCTACAAGCAGAAGTTTATGGAGAAAGATTAAATTATATGCTTAATATGTTATATGATGGTCCAGAATATATAAATGAAGGTGATGGAATATGTGTTTATATTTCTAAAGAGATCAAACCAGATTATAAGGTTATAAGTATCAAAAGATATTCACATCTATTTATTGAATTAGAGAAGATATAAAAATGGGCAAGAGTGTTGTAGGTTTAGATAGCCTTCTTAAAAAGTTAAATAAATTAGGTGGAAATATTGATGAAGTACTTACACAAAGTATAGGAGAACAAACTAAGCTTGTGCAAGGAGATGCAAAAGACTTATGTCCAGTTGATATGGGGGACTTAAGAAATAGTATTAAGGGGAACGTAAAGAAGTATAATGGGAGAATAGTTGGAGTAGTATCTACTAATAGTGATCATGCAGCATATGTTGAATTTGGAACAGGTAAAGTTGGAGAAAGAACTAATAAAAATACTAGTGTAAATGTTAGTTATAAGCAGGATAAGTGGTTAGTTAATATACCAGATGTAGGACCAAGATGGATTGAAGGACAATCTGCACAACCTTATCTTTATCCAGCTTTAAAAAACAATGAAGAAAGAATTATAGAAAATATAAAAGCAGATGTTAGAAAAGCAATTAGGGAGGTAGCTAAGAAGTGATAAATATTAAACCTATAATATTAAAAGAATTAAAGAAAGTATCAATAAATGTTAATGATTCTTATCCTTCTGATTGGGCAACATTCCCTGTAATACAGTATGTAGAAGAAGATAATAAAACACATACTAAAACAGATGATAAAGAGCAATTAGCTTATATAAGGTACAAAATTGATATATGGAATGATAGAAGTACTTCTGAAACTGTATTAAAGGTTGATGAAGTACTTTCTTCTTTAGGATTAATAAGAATACAATGCCTAGATACACCAGAACCTAGTCAATTAAAGCATAAGGTGATGAGATATGAAGGCATTATTGATGTAAATAATATGAGTGTTTATAACTCTTAAAAGGAGGAATGAAAAGTGTTAGCTAATGGAATTAAGCTAGGATATAAAGAAAAAGGGGCTTCTGGTACAACATATACTGATCTAACTGGATTAAAGGAAGTTCCAGAGATTGGTATAGAACCAGAAAAAGTTGAAAATACTTGTTTATCTGATAAAGTAAAACAGTATGAAAATGGGATAGGTGATGCAGGAGATTTAGAGTTTAAGTTTAAATATGAGAATTCAAGTGCTACTAGTCCATATAGAGTATTAAGAAAAGCACAAGAAGCTGGAAAGACATTAAGTTTCCAAGAAACATTACCAGATGGAACAACATTTACATGGGATGCACAACCTAGTGTAAAACTTGGTGGTGGAGGAGTAAATGGAGTGATTGAGTTCACTCTTAAGATGGCACTACAGAGTGAAATAGTTTCAGTAGATCCAACGGCGGGAGCATAAATTTAATCTATAAATTCCCATATATTGTAGTATAATGAGATTAACAATATATGGGGGTGTGAAAGATGAATGATAAGAATAGAATAACTGCATTACTTCTATGTATATTCGGATTTTTTCTAGGATTACATAATTGGTATTTAGGAAATTACAAAAGAGCGGTACTATTTACTATAACAATTGGTGGTTTTGGAATATGGTGGATATATGACATAATAAAAATAGTTACAGATACAAGGTATATAGAACATTATAATGGAGAATATACCAAAGGAGAAAAAGAAAATCAATTTACGAAAAGGATTGAAAATCAAGCTAAGATAGATGAAATAAAACAGAAGATGGCTCCAATTAATGATGATGTAGTACGCTGCCCTAAATGTGGAAGTTCTCAGCTATCTGCAAATAAAAAAGGCTTTAGCTTAGGAAAAGCAGTAGCTGGTGGAGTGTTGTTAGTACCTATTGCTGGAGTAGCAACAGGAATGATAGGAAAAAATAAAATAATTATAACTTGTTTAAATTGTGGGAAACATTTTAAACCAGGAACAAAATAAGCACTTACTTATGTAGGTGCTTTTATTATGCTAATTTTAAGGAGGAAAAAGAATGGCAAGAAAGCAATTTGCAATATGGAATGTAGGAGAGGAAGAGTACAAGTTAAAGCTTAAGACTTCAACTCTGTGTGATTTAGAAGAAAAGTTAGGTACTAGCTTAATGAATGTATTAGGTAATGGAAATATGCCTGCATTAAAGATAATGCTTACAATAACTCATTATGCTATTAAAGATTATAATGCAAACATTAAATTTAAAGATGTACAGGATTTATTTGATAAATATGTAGAAGATGGTGGAAGTCAATTAGAATTTTTCACTAAGGTAATAATGGATATTTACAAGGTGAGTGGTTTTTTTACGGAAGCACAATCGGAAATGATGGAGGAGAAGCAAGAGAAAGCAGAGGAGATGCTCCAAGGCTAGAAAGTTATACGGAACATATTGAGAATTTATACCCTCAATTTCTTGATATGGGATATATTCCATCTTTATTTTGGGATAGTTCATTATTAGAAATATATGATTTAATGGATAGTTACAACCGAAGAAAGAAAAATGAAATGAAAGAGTTAGAAGAAAAGCTTAAAGCTGAAATATCTCTTAATACTGTACTAGCAAGGCAGATAGGGGAATATGTAGCTAGTTTATTTAATAAGGAAGCTGCATTAACACCATTAAATAAATTTTTTCCTACTCTTTTTGAACCTGATGAAGAAGAAATTAATAATGATATGGCTTTATATAAGGCTAAGATGGAGGAATTTGCTTTTAGGCATAATGAGAGATTAAAAAGAAAGGAAGAGTAGTTTATGGATGGTATGACTTTGGAAAAGCTGCAAGTTCTTATTGAAGCACAAACTAAAGGCTTTAGAGATGAAGTTGCAAAAGTTCAAAATGAAGTTAAAAAAATGACTACCAATTTTAATAGTGAAGTTAATAAAGTTAAGAATATATTTAAAAGCTTAGGCAAGTTCGTAGCAGCAGTAGGAATTGGTAAATTCTTTGTAGATAGTACAAGACAAGCTATGAAGGTTGAAGCAGCCATTCAACAGATAACTCGTACAATGGGGGAGAGTACGAATCAGTTCTTAAAATGGGCTCAAAACAATGCTCTAGCATTTAATATGTCACAAAGTGATGCTATGAGTTATGGAGCTATATTTTCCAATCTAGTAAGTACTTTTAGTAGTGGAACTAAGGAAACACTACAATATACTACAGATTTATTAAAAGCATCTTCAATAATTGCTAGTGGTACAGGTAGAACCATGGAAGATGTAATGGAACGTATTAGATCTGGTTTACTTGGAAATACAGAAGCTATTGAGGATTTAGGTGTAAATGTTAATGTAGCTATGTTACAGAGTACAGAAGCCTTTAAAAGATTTGCTAATGGTAAGTCATGGGATCAATTATCTTTTCAAACTCAACAACAAATAAGGTTAATGGCTATATTAGAGCAAACACAAAATAAATTTGGTGGAGAAGTATTTAATAATACAAATGGTGCTTTGCAACAATTAGTAGCAGTATTAAAAGATGTTGCTTTAAACATAGGAAATGCTTTCTTACCTATACTTAATATAGTTTTGCCTATATTAACTGGACTAGCACTTAAATTAAGAGAAGTAACAGCATATATTGCAACATTTATGCAAGTCTTATTTGGTAAGAAAGGTAATAGTACAGCAGTTAATACTATGCAATCTGCAACTAGTGCTGCTATTAACGGAGCAAGTGCTCAAAATGCCTATAATGATGCTTTAGGTGATACTGGAGATACTGCTAAGAAAACTGCTAAAGAAATGAATAGACTATTAGGTGGATTTGATGAAATTAATTCAATCAGTAATAGCGGCTCTAGTGGAGCAGGACTTCCTGGTTCAAGTGGAATAGGTGGTGGAGCAGTTGATATTCCATCTATAGATTTAGGATTAAGTGAGGAACCAGATACTAGTGGAATATCAAAAGCAGCTGAAAAAATAAGAAGTATATTTAAAGGTATAGCTGATTTCTTTAAAGAAAACAAGGCTATAATTTTAGGCGTTTTAAGTGGATTAATAGCAGGAATAATAGGATTATTTGTGGCTGGAAATTGGGGAGCAATAACAGGGGTAATAGCAGGTGTTATATCACAGATAAAGGGTATAACAGGACTATTTAACTTCTTATGGATGGCAATTAAATCTTGCAATTTAAATGTTATTAGTTATGCTTTCTTTGGAATTTCTGGACCTGCATTAATTGTAGTAGGAGTTATAGCAGCTGTTATAGGAGCTATAGTTTATTTGTGGAACACAAGTGAAGAATTTAGAAATATAATTAAAGATATTTTAAATGATATATGGTCATTGATAAAAAGATTATGGGACGAAGTACTAAAACCTTTATTTAGTTTCTTAGCAGATATGTTTATGACAGTGATAATGCCTATTGCTGCTTTTCTAGGAACTGTATTAGTTGATGTAGTTATGGCAGTATTCAGGGTTATAAAATCAATTTGGGAGAATGTATTAAAACCATTAGTTGATTTCTTAATTGATATATTAGCTATAGCGTTGCAAGGTATTATTGATGTTTGGGAAGCATGGAAACCAGCTATAGAAGTTGTATTTGGTATATTGATGTGGCTATGGAACAATGCATTAAAACCATTAGTTGATTTTATTGTTAAGTTTATGTGCGGAGCAATTAAGGATTTTGGTATAACTGTAAAAGATGTGTTAGATGCAGTAAAAAGAATATTTGTTGGTATTATCGACTTTGTTACAGGTGTATTTACTGGAAATTGGTCTAGAGCGTGGAAAGGTGTAGTAAATATATTTGGTGGTATTATGGATGGATTAGGAGCTGTAATTAAAGCACCATTAAATGGTATAATATGGTTAATAAATCAAGCTATAAGTGGATTAAATAGAATATCTGTAGATATACCTTCATGGGTTCCTGGTTTTGGAGGAAAAACATTTGGAATAAGTATTCCTAGAGTCCCTTACTTAGCTAAAGGTGGTATTATAGATAGTCCAACTCTTGCAATGGTGGGTGAAGCTGGTAAAGAAGCAGTAGTACCTTTAGAGAATAATAAAGGTGGATTAAGAGAACTTGCAAGTTTATTATTAACAGAAATGGGTCCAAGGAACTCCAATGATAGCTTTGGTGATGGAGATTTAATATTACAAATAGATGGTAGTGTAATAGGTAAAGTAGCACTTAAGCAACTAAAGAGAATGCAAAGACAAGGTAATATAACATTAATACCAACATAGAAGGAGTGGTGATATGCTAAGTATAAATGGAGTGGCTATTGCTACTCCTAAAGTTTTTGAAGTAGCAGTTAGTGATTTAGATGGAGAATCTAATAGAAATGCTAATGGAGAACTTATAAGAGATAGAATAGCAGTTAAAAGAAAAATTAATTTAGAATGGGGTCCTTTAACTCAAGTTGAAATACAAACATTACTTAGTTCTGTAAGTAGTGTTTTTTTTACTGTTACTTTTCCAGATCCAATGAGTGGAGTAATAACTAAAACAATGTATGTAGGAGATAGAACTGCTCCAGCATATCAATATGTAAATGGTGAGGTTAAATGGCAAGGACTTAAAATGAATTTTATAGAGAAGTAATCTTTTAATTTAAATATGTTGTTACAACATTAAAGGATATTTTCTTCTAATATAGAAATATTTTAATTAGAAGGAGGTGTTCAATGATGGATAAAAATGATATGTTTAAACCTACTAAAGAAGAAACAAAGAATATTGCCGACAATTATTGGAAGGATTTATCTGATTATGCAGAGAAAAAACTTGATGAAATAAGTGATACTATAATTGCAGTAGCTAAGTCAGGAAAATATGAAACAGCTTTTGAAGTTTTAAAAACAGAAAAGGACTTTATAAAACAAAAGCTTGAGGATGTTGGATATAAAATCAAATTTAAAGATAAGCCAGGAGATGAAAAAAATATATATATGTTAGTATATTTTAATTAAAAGTTTAAAAGAGCCTTAAGGCTCTTTTTATTTTATACAAGGAGAATTGAAGCATGTTTAAAGTTTTAAAAAATATTATAAACAATAGAAAAGAAATAGAAAATATTAAACTTAAAATGACTATTTTAGAAGATGAAATTGCTGTTTTAAAATATAAAAATAGGGAGGAGAAATAATGTTAAATACAAATAAAAGTATAACTTTAAGTGGTACAAGCGTAATAGATGGAATTCAAGTAGCATATATGTCAGCTACAGTTGCTACTGATGGAGGAAATGGAGCTAATGTAAATAAAACGATAACTAATCAAGAAATTTATAATGCTAATAAAGCGCAAGTTAGAGCAGACATAGCAGAGTTTGAACAAGAGGTTTATAAAATAGAAGATGGAATGTTAGCTAAAACTTTAGAAGGGTAGGGATTTATTATGATAATAAAAAATGAAAAGCTAGTTAATAGTATAGGAGTTCTGAGCAAATTAACGAATATGGAGTTACCTATTAAGCTTAGTTATGCTTTTTCTAAAAATATAACTAAGATAGATAGTGAGTTAACTGTTTATAACAAAGAAAGACAAAAGTTAATAGAAAAATATGGAGAGAAGGATAAGGAAGGAAATTTAAAAACTAAAGAAGATGGGACTATTAATATATTAGATATAGATAGTTTTAATAAAGATTTAAAAGAAATTCTAGAAATAGAAACAGAAGTAGATATCCATGTTATAGATTTAGAAAACATTAATGCTGATATAAATATTACTCCTGGTGAGTTAATGGTTATTGATTATATGTTTAAATAGATCCTTCTAAAATATAAGAAAGGAGGGATATAAAATTTATACTACAAGTACAGCGTATAAAACAGCAATTAAAGAAGATTCCAGAGCCTTTGAATGCAGAGTAACAATATTAGATAAAGTTTATAAAAATGAGGATATAGTAGACATTATTATTGATGGAAATATACAACCTTCTGATGGATTTATGATAGGTGCTACAACTAGCCAAACTCTTGATTTAACGTTACTTAATAAAGGAGATATAGTTTATGGCACTAGTACTATCAAAGTAGAAATAGGATTAAAAATAGGCTCTATAGTAGAGTATATTCCTATTGGTATATATAACATAGATGATATAGAAAAAACTGACTATACAATAAAAATAACTGCATATGATAACATGATTAAATTTGAAAGAAATTTTACAACTAGTCTAGGTGATACTTTAACATTACAACAAGTAGTAAGTGAATTAACAAGAATAACAGGAGTACAATTTACAGGAAGCCTTCCATCTTACACAGTTAAGAAATTGGAAGGCTTTACTTGTAGAGAGATATTAAGTTATGTAGCAAGTTTATGTGGAGGAAATGCGGTTATAACAAGGGATGGTAAGTTTACTATAGTCACTCCTGCAGATGTTAATTACTCAATAGGAACATCTAATTATTTTGATTATAAAAGGGAGGAAACAAAATATAAGATAGGAAAAATATCTTGCCAAGCTGGAGAAGAGATTCTAAGTAAAGGTTCTATAGGAGCTGATACAATGGAGCTAGAATTTGAGAATTCTTGGATAACTTCAACTATCCTTACAGATGTTTATACTAAATTAAATGGATTTGAGTATTTGGGGTATTCTATGAAATGGCAAGGTGATCCTAGCATAGATGTAGGTGATATAGTAACTATTACAGATAAAAAAGGAGTAGTAAGAAAACATCCTATATTATATCAAAAGTTTACTTATACAGGTGGATTAACATCTGAAATAGGAGCAAAAGGAGAGAATAAAAATAAAAATGAATTCTCTAGTAGTGGAAGCACAGCGAAGAAAGTAGAAAGAGTTGTAATGGAACTTGCACTCATTAATAGAGCTTTAATAGATGTAGCTTATATAGGAGATTTAACTGCTAATAATATTAAGTTTGATACAGCTTCTGGTACAATAATGGATTTACAAACATTACTAGCTAAATTTGTTACTGGAGAAAATGGACAATTTCTTAATCTTACAACAGGTAATGTAGTAATAGCTAATGCACTAATAAAAGATGCTATGATAGAGAATGTTAGTTTAAATAAACTAAAAGCAGGAACTATTAATACTAATAATATTAATTTAGCTTCTGCAGATGGTGCTCTTTCTATAGTAGGACCTACTATGCAATTTAAGGATAAGTCAAATAGAGTTAGGTTACAATTAGGGCAAGATATAGCAGGAGATTTTAATTTTATTCTTAGAGCAGCAGATGGAACTACTACATTAATAGATGGATATGGAATAAAAGAAAAAGCTATAGCTGATAAATTAATTAAATCTAATATGGTAGCAGATGGAGCTATAGGAGAGCAACAGATAAACTATTCTAGTTTAGTTACTGGATTAAATAAAGATACTAATATACAGTTGATTAAAGCTAGTAAAGTAGCCATAGACTTAACAGGACAAAGCTTAGAAGTTAGTTTCAATAGTCTTAAGAGTAATGTAGATGGATTTGATGATAGAGTAGAAGCTAATACAACATCAATTACAGTAGCACAAGGACAGATAAGTGGAATAATAACTGAAAGTTCTATAATAAAAGGTGATATAACTACATTAAAAGATAATTATACAATTATTAAAGCTACAGTAGATGGAATTAATACTACAGTAGCAAGTCATACAACATCTATAACTAATGCACAGAATACAGCTAATAGTGCTAATACTTTAGCAGATAGTAAAGCAAAAGTATTTACAGCAACTCCAATTACTCCATATAAAATAGGGGATATTTGGACAGGTGGACCATCTGGGGAAATTATGAAATGTAAAGTTTCTAGAGAAAGTGGAGCATATGTTGCTTCAGATTGGGAAAAAGCAAGTAAGTACACGGATGATACTAAAGCTGTTGCAGTAGAAGGAAAAGTGACTATAGTAGAAACTAAACAGGCTACACTAGAGCAAAATTTAGAAGGGTTTAAAACAACTGTAGCAAGTACTTATAGCACTAAAACGGAATTAGCTACAGTAAATGGTAATATATCTAGTTTAGAAACTCGTATAGCTACAGCAGAAACTAAAATAACAGATAGTGCTATAGTATCTACAGTTAGAAGTTCTACAGCTTATACAAGTGATTTAAGTGCTAAGGCTAACCAAACAGCTTTAAACAGTACAAATAGTAATATAAGCAGTTTAACAAGTAGAGTTACGTCAGTAGAGCAGGATTTAAATGGATATAAGGTGACTGTAAGCAATACGTTTTTAAGTAAAGGAGATGCAGTTAATACTTATGCAACAAAATCAATTATGGAACTTACAACAAACGAATTAAAATTAAATTTTAGTTATAGTGGTGGATATAATTTTGTGAAGAATGGTAATTTTCAAAATGGAACAGCTTTTTGGGATAAAGTAGGAAGTCCTTCTACTTTTGCAGTAGGTAAATATAGAGCAAATGGATATGGTGAAAATGTACTAGCTTTAACAACAACGGCTAGTGGACAACAAGTATCTCAACAAATAGAAGGACTAATGATAGGAAGAAGATACACTGTTAGTTGTTATATATATGTTGGTTCAGGCACTATATGTATGATGGAGAGCAATCAATGGAATGGTGCATACACAAGTGGAACAGGATGGCAGTGGTTATCGTTTAGTTTTACACCTACAGCTTCAAGTTTTGTTTTATTTATAGGAAGTAACGATTCAGAACCTACCGGATCTTGTCATATTACAGCTGTGGCAGTAACACAAGGTAGTGAAAAATTAGCATGGACCCCAAATTCTAACGAAATATATAGTGGAAATACTACGATAGATGGTGAAGGAATACAATACACTCATTCGGATGGTACTCGGACTAAAATGGGTAAAGATGGATTTTATTGGTATAGTGGTACAACTGGTTATGGTTATCATTGTTTGACTAAAGTAGGGGTATTTAATGTTTCATCATATGGAAATGGAAATTGGACAAAGGTAAAAATACAATTACCATCTTATTTTAAAAATAAGTATTTTGAACCGCAATGTGCTATAGCTGGGTATGAGGTAGGTTCAGCAGGTGTATCTATAATAACAGCTTTGATTGATAGTTACAATATAGCTGAGGCATGGTTTGTCATAAAAGTATTTGGTTCTAATAATTCAGGTGGCTACTTTAACAACATTAATGTTACTTGGGTAGTTACTGCATAGGGAGGATAATAACATGGATAAAAAAATGACAGTTTTCTTTTCAAAAAATACTGGGAATATAGAAGGTATATTTGAAGATGAAATAAGCTTTGAAAATGCTTTTTATGAAAGGCATTTAGATGTAATGAGCTACTGCATAAAAGCGGTTATAGAGTATGATATAAATGTACTAAGTGGTGCTAGTAAATATAGGGTTGACTTAGAGAAACAACAAATAGTGTTAAAAGAGGAGTATCAAAATAAGCCTATAAATATTTTTTAAGAATTGAGGATTGTTTAAATTTGAAAAGGTAATTATTGAGAACTAGCTTATAAAAAAATAATACGAAAATAAATGGAAGGGCTTATACATAGGCTCTTTTTATATTAAAGAAGGTGTAAGATGAATGAAATAACTAATTTATTTAATACGTTTGTTTTTCCAGTAGCTTTATGTATTTTACTTATTTGGTTTATGTATAAAAAGATATGGCCAAGGGTTGAAATGACATTAGATAGAGTTACTAAAACAAATGAGGAATTAAGTACAAGTAATAGAATTTTAACAGAAAACTTAGTTAAAAAAGTGGATCATATGGATGTTAAATTAGATAAGGTTTTAAAAGAAAAAGGAGAGATGTAAACATGGAAAATTTATTAACTTTTATACCAGAGAATTTATTAATATTGGTAGCTGCAATTTATGTAATGGGAATATTCCTAAAGAGATTAGATAAGGTAAAAGACAACTACATTACAATAATATTAATGCTATTTGCTATAACTTTTGCAGTACTATTAAATCTAATAAATGGACAATATAAATTAATTTATGAAGCTGCTATAAATGCAATACTTCAAGGTATTTTATGCTGGGGAGTTGCTGTAGGAATAAATCAAACAGCTAAACAAATAAGTAGAGTTAAGGAGCAGGAGTAATCTTGCTTCTTTTATTTTAGAAAGAAAGGAATGATGTTATATGAAAATAGCAGTAAGGGGAGGACATAACTTTCAAGCTACTGGAGCAAGTGCTTTAATAGATGAAACTACGGAAGATAGAAAAGTAAAGGATAGCCTTATTAAATATTTAAAACTTTTAGGAAATGAAGTTTTAGATGTCACTCCTGGACCTTGTGATGCTAATACTGATTTAGCATATGGAGTTAATAAGGCTAATGAGTGGGGAGCAGATTTATTTGTTTCAGATCACTTTAATAAAGCTTTTAATTCTTATAATGGAGCCTTAGGTACAGAAGTATGGATTTACTCTAAGACAGATAATATTAAGCTAGATGAAGAAGTTGGAACTAGAGTAGTTAATACTCTTTCAGAATTAGGATTTAAAAACAGGGGAGTAAAAGAAAGTAAAGAGTTATATGAGCTAAGAGCTACTAAGATGGCTTCAATAATAGTAGAAATATGCTTTGTAGAAGCAACTGAAGATGTAGCTTTATATAAAAAGTTGGGAGCAGATAAAATAGGACAAGTTATAGCGGAGGCTATTAGTAATGTTAAAATAAATAATTCAAATAATGAAATAAAGGAGAGAAAATACGATATGAAAAATTTAGTTTGTTATTGTAATCAAGTAGATAAAAGAGCAGCAGAGTACCTAGCAGATTACTTACAATGTCCTTGTATAGATGCAACATTGCCATTTAATTATAAAGGCGTGGCAGAAAATATAATTGCAGTAGGTGGAAATGCTACTCCAGTTGGATTTAGTGGATATACTACTAAATATATAGCTGGACCTAATAGATATGAAACAGTAAAAGAAGTTTTAAAATTTATAGGTAAGTAATAATTTAAAGGCTAGTAGGCAGGAGAAATCTTACTTACTAGCCTTTTTACTAATAATTTAATAAAAAATTTAATTTATTTAAAAAAAATAAAGGAAAAATACATTTAATATGGAATATATATAATACAACCCAAAAATAGAAAAAAATGGAGGAGATAAAATGAAAAAAAATCTAAAAAAAATAATCACAGGAACACTTTGTGGGATAATGACAACATCATTATTGCAAATATCAGCTTTAGCTGAGACAAAACAATCAAGTAATGCAGTAGAGTACGATAACTCTACTTATTACGTAGAAGAATCTGTAGATAATTCTACAAATAGAGTTGTAACTGTTAAAGAGGGTGATTCAACAGTTACAGCAGAATTCAATAAAGAAACAGGGGAAATGACAGTAATTGAGAATGGGATAGTATTATTAAGTACAAATATAAATAATAATATAGAGGTTTCTACTCAAGAACCTTATGCGATGCCAAGAGCAGCTTTATTAGATTCAGAAACAGATTTTAATGGAGAGTATGGATTTTGGCGTTATGCTGGTGGGCAATGGGTATTAAAAGTTCCAACTGGGGGAGATGTAACATATGAAAATAGTAATAATAAGGAATACTTATTAGGTTTTGCAAGTGCAGTAAGAGATATTCTTAGTGCTCAAGTTACTATTCTTAGTATAGCTGGAGGAGGAACTATTGCAACTATAACAGCATTATTTGCAGCAAGTGGTCCAACTTTAGGAACTTCAGCAGTAATAGCATTGTTAGGAGCGGCTGGTGTAGCAGTAGCATGTACTCCTGCGGCGCTTAACTGGTATTTTGCAGTTAAAGATGCCAATTTGAACTATAAGCTTGCATAATATAAAAAAGAAATCTACTAACAGTAGATTTCTTTTTTATATTATTTTTTTACACAGTTTTTTTAGCTTATTATTTAGTATAATTATAGTTAGTGGAGTAGATAATATTATAATTAAAATATACAATTGATTATCAAGAATCAACAAAAATCCAGATAATATAAATAAGAAGCCTAAGGTTTTCAAAGCAATTCTAAAGCACTTGTAATAATAAGTTTTGTTTGTTACAATATATTTTTTCTCATTAGGAGAAATAAAACTGTATGGAATAAAGTTAGAAATTATTATTATTAAGAGCCCAAAAAGTGGAAGGATTAAATCAGACACTATTTTAAAAAACATAAATAGATCACCTCATAAAATACAAATATTTTTATTAATATTATAACACATATACATAGGTTAATAAAATCATTATAAATATAGTATCGGCTTTACAAAAGAACGTTTGTTCGCTATAATTTTATTAAGAATTACCAGGGGAGTGATATTCTTGAAAGTTGTTGCTAAACCAATACAGATGATAGCATGGTTTAATAAGGATGGTTCTATTAATCCGATAAGATTTAAATTAGAAGAAGATGAGGATAAAGTTATTAAAGTAGATAGGATATTAAAAGCAGAGCAAGAACGATTAGCAGGATGTATAATGGAGAAATTTACTTGTAGTAGTAATATAAATGGAGTAGAGAGAATATTTGAATTAAAGTATGATAGTAAAAGTTATAAATGGATATTATTTAAAATTTAAATGAAAAAGGGATGGGAATTATGACAGAAAGACAACATGAAATATTGAATATGATCAATGAATATATTAATAAGGAAAGAATTTCTCCTACAGTAAGAGAGATATGTGATATTGCTGGCTTAAAATCTTCTGCGACTGTACATAGGCATATTAAAGTATTGCAGAATAAGGGATATATTCAAATGATAAAGAACTCCCCAAGGAGCATGAGAGTAGTAAAAGAGTTAGCGTGATCACTAATGTCATTAAGTTAACAAATTGGGTTTAACAAGTCTTATAAGAGCAAGATGTAAACAAATATCTTGCTCTTTTTTAATATGAAAAACTTTAAAGTTCTGTTATATTATTTAAATCAGTAAAGTCTTTACCATTGGCATAATTGATAAACCTTTCTAATTCAGTAGAAGTTATCTTTAGTGAACCTAATTTTAATGCTTCTAAATGACCTGCTTTAATTAATAAATACACATAATTAACATTTACTTTCAAGAGTTTTGCGACCTCAGCTATTGTTAATAACTCAACAGGTTTATTATTATTTGTAGACATTGATTTGGATTTATTAGTATTACACAAATTATTTAAGCTTGAAGATATATCTATAATAAAGTCTTTAAGTTCATTACATGGAATATTTATTTCTAATTTAATAAAATCTTCTATTATAATAATCACCTCAAATAGATTAATATCCAATTCTATAAAATTTAAACATACAAGTTCTATAATGTACTCCTAAGGCATACAATGTATTACTAAGCAATATTTAGGAGGTGCATTATGGCTGAAAGATTAAGAATAATTGTAGAGTTTTCTAAGACTAAGGAAAGGGAATTAAAACTTTATGCTAAGTTACAAGATTATTCAGTTCCATCTGTAGCAGTTAAAGATATGCTACTAGGTTTAATTCCATTACCAGATATAAAAGGCGACAATGGTATGCAGAAGTAGCAGTTTATTAGTCCGTACAGTCCTAACGTGTACGGACAAGCCTTTTAAAAGTATTAAAATTTGCGTTGAAAAGAAGTGGGGGAGAGTAGAGTGAATAAGATAATAGAGTTGCTTAATTCTATATTTGGAAAGAAAGAAATTATTTTAGATGATAGAATAGAATTTAGCGTCAATAAAAAAGAAAAGATTTTAATTAAAAAGTATTGTGATCTTAAGAGAATTACAACAAGTGATTTCTTTAGAACTCTCGCTATGAAAGAAATAGATAGCTTTATTAAACAAGGAAGGTGAATATATGTATATAGATATAAAAATAGCCAGTATAAAAATTAAATTGATGGTCCTCTAAAACACATTAAAAAATTTAGATACTAGCTAATTATTATTATAATATTAAGGGTAGAAATAATCTACCCTTTTATATAGTATTCTACTAGATATAATTTAATTTTCATCAAATTTTTATATTTATTTATGTTTTGTCAACGATTTGTCAACGCTAACTAAATTTAATTATAGGACAAGCTATGGAAAGAGATTGAATTAAATTTTTTATAATATGGGTAAAGCTAATAAAATAGCCATATTACAATTTTATAGGTGATTGTATGTGTAACTAAACTTAAATATTATTTATATGGGTAACAATCCAATGGTAGGTGCTACTGTTGCAGTTGCAGTTGCTGTAGAAGAAGCAATGAAATAGAAAAGTTTAAAAATATAGAGTCTTATATGAAATTATTATGTTTTCATATAAGACTCTTTTTATATTACAAATAAAACCATTAAATTTACTTTGAATATTTTGGAAGAAAAATATAATTTTTTTCAGAATATATAACTATACTATATTAATAAAAAGAATAGAGGGTTAATAATATATTTTTATAAAGCATATTATTTTAAAAGCAACTATTCAAAAATATTTAAAAAAAGAGGTGGGGAAATGGGATTTATTAAAGCATTTACAGGTGCAATTGGTGGCACACTTGCTGATCAATGGAAAGATTATTACATGCCGAGAACTGATATTCCTTCAACAGCTGGTTTATTTCAAGCAGTACCAAGAGGACAAAATAATGGACGTGGAGCAAATACAAAAGGAAATGATAATATCATTAGTAATGGTAGTAAAATTGTAGTACCAGAAGGAACTGCTCTTATTACTTTGCAAGATGGGGCAATAACTGGAATAATTGCTGAGCCAGGAGGATTTATTTTCACATCAAATGATTCAAATTCACAGACGATTTTTCAGGGAGATGGAATAATGTCCTCTTTGATTAAATCAAGCTGGGAAAAAGTGAAATTTGGAGGACAAGCAAACTCTCAACAATTAGCCTTTTATATTAACTTAAAGGAGATACCTAATAATAAATTTGGGACTCAAGCAGAAATTTATTGGGATGATGCATATTTTGGAACACAAGTAGGAGCTTTAGTTAGAGGCACTTATACTTTAAAGATTATTGATCCTTTACTCTTTGTAAAGAACTTTGTACCAGCAAAATATTTACAAGCTTCAGCGCCAGTATTTGATTTTAATGATATGGATAATGATGCAGGTGAACAGCTTTTTAATGAAGTTGTTGGTACTTTATCTGCTGCCTTTTCAAATTATACAAATGATCCAAGGATGGGAAATCGTATTTCAAAAATACAAGGGGACCAAATAGGCTTTGCTAAGGCTATGTCTCAGGCTGTAGAAGATGCATATCAATGGAAAAGAGAACGTGGACTTGAAATAGTTAAAACTGCAATACTTGCTATAGAATATGATGAAGATACTAAAGCATTAATGAGTGATGTTAAGAAAGCAGATGCATTATCTGGAACTCGTGGGAATTCATTTATGCAACAAGCAGCAGCTCGTGGCATGCAAAATGGTGGTGGAGCTAATATGGCATTTATGGGTATGGGTATGAATGCAGCTAATGGAATTATGGGAGGAATGAAACAAGAAGTAACTCAATCAAGTTATCAACCTTCCTTTGGACAACAACCAACTGAACCAGCAATTGAGCAACAAGTTCAACAAACTCAACAATCAGCACCAGTACAGGAGGATCCAGTAGCTAAATTATTACAAATGAAAAAACTTCTTGATGCTGGAGCAATTTCACAAGAAGAATATGATATTTTAAAGGCAAAAATATTGGGGTTATAATATTATGAGTAAAGATTATAGCAATATTATAGATAATGAAAATAATCTATCTGATGAATCTAGAATTATACAAACAGATTTTGGTGCTGAAGATGGACAAGATAAATGTCCTAAATGTGGTTCTACAGATATAAAACTTAACATCAAAACGGGACAATTAAAATGCAACTTTTGTAGACATGAATTTGAACAAGAGAAAGTAGATGTATTAGAAACTGATATAAGTAATTTGCAAGGACAAGTTATGGGATCTGCTCTGCAAGATATCATAGAAGATAGTAATGATATTTTAACATTAAAATGTAGTAGCTGTGGTGCTGAAGTCGTAATAGATACTTCACAAGTAACACAAGCGAGATGTCACTGGTGTAGAAATACATTGTCAATAAATCAACAAATTCAAAATGGTAGTATTCCAGATTTAGTATTACCTTTTAATATTACAAAAGAAACTGCTGAAAATGAAATAAGAAATTTTGTAGGAAAAAGGAGATTTTTTGCTAACCATAAATTTAAAGAAGAATTTACAACAAACAATATAATGGGTACGTATCTTCCATATGTATTAGTTGATATAAATGCTCATGTAAAGCTAGCAGGGCAGGGGGAAAAACTAGTTAGAAGATATTCAGAGGGGGGTAAAGATAACAAAAAGACTTATTATGATGCTGATTTATATGAAGTTGAAAGAGAATTTGATTTAGTTATTGATGGCCTATCTGTTGAATCTAGTTCTGATAAATTAAATATAAATGCATCAGATAAAACTAATAATATAATAAATTCAATAATGCCTTTTGATGTAGAGAATTCTGTTAAATGGAATGCAAATTATTTAAAGGGATATACATCTGAAAAGAGAGATACTAATGTGGAGCAACTAAGACCTATAGTTAATACTCAAGCAAAAGATATTGCAAGATTTTCTGCTAATAATACATTAAAGGCATATGATCGTGGGGTAGCTTGGTCATCTGAAAACTTTGATATTAAAGGACAGCAATGGAAGTCAGCATATTTACCAGTATGGTTATACAGCTATCAACAAGTAAAGGGAAGTAAAAAAATGCTACACTACATTGCTGTAAATGCTAGAACAAAAGAAACAATGGGAAGTGTACCAATTCATATGGCAAAATTGTTTTTGGTATCAGTTTTAGTTGAGATATTAGGACTTATAGCAATGATATTTGTTGACTTTGATTATAACTGGATTTTCTTGTTGTCAGGTTTTATATATTTCACATTAATTTTCTTAAGGTATCGTAATTCAGATGCTAGACATGAATATGAAATTGAAACAAAAACAGACATGACAAATTTAAGAAAAGTTGATAAATTTATAAAAGCTAAGAAGAGGCTTACTAATTCAGTGATGGTAGGTGCAAATAATAAAAATCTAAATGGTTAAAGAATTTAAATAACCTACTTGATAAAATTAGAAAATTTGAAGAAAAGATAATAAAAAAGGATGTTAATAACAGGGGATTATGTATATATTAAATATCTATTTTTGAAGGAATATATAATTATTTGTAGAATTATATATAAAAGGAGTGATATTATGATAAATAAAGAAATACAAATTGAAGATATGGCTAAAAAGGCATTAGAAACATTAAAATGCCCAGTATGTAATTCAGATAATTTTATGGCGAATTATAATATTACAGCAAAATTTCCAGTAGATAGAGATGATAATCAAATTAATGGAGACATTTCTCCTTCAATAGAATTTACATGCTTGGAGTGTGGGAATATAGTTTCCATGAATGCGGATATATTAGCAAAAAGGGTAATAGAAAGTGAAGAAAAAGAAACTCAGTAATTTTAGATACAGTAAGAAAGATATAGGATAGTTAGTATAATAACTATCTTATATCTTTTTTTTATGAGTAAATTCACATTAAAATTTATAGGTGAAAAATAAAAC
>OGSQ01000277.1_pt1 | contig 27293 bp, 21 predicted proteins | sample 1573921 | NCBI WGS metagenome assembly OGSQ01 (sample SAMN03295832, study PRJEB24534) | human gut metagenome | isolation source: fecal sample 7 from infant 4 | host: Homo sapiens | place: USA: Pittsburgh, PA | collected 2014-07 | reverse complement strand
TATTTATATAATATTTTTTATTTCTTTCTAATAAGTAGCCAAGCTTTATTTAAGCATTGCCCTTAATAATATATTCTATGTATTATATTAAAGCATAAATATATGCAAATCTGTATAATAACTGTAATTTTGTTAAAGTAGATACAATAAAAAAAATCTGCGATATAATATCGCAGATTTCTTTATTTTAAGTACTATATAAAGGTAATGCACTATTTATTCATAGATTCGATAACACCTTCAACAAGTGTATCCATATCTACAACATTATCTTCCTTCATAGAAGAAACTAATGACATCTTATCATCTAATATGTCCATCCCCTTCATTCCATCAAGGAATTCTCCCATTAGTTTACCTGACTTAGTTGCCCAAGATCCATTTTCTATTAAGGCAAAAGTCCTGTTTTGAAGGTTAAGTGCCTTCATATCCATTAAATAATTATGCATTAATGGATATATACCTAAGTTATAAGTTACTGAAGCTAAAACTATATGACTAACTCTAAATGTTTCAGCAATCAATGTGGATACATGAGTATTTGATACATCATACATAACTATATTAGTTATTCCCTTTTCAACGAATTTAGTTGCTAGTGCATTAGCAGCTGATTCTGTATTTCCATACATTGATGCATATACTATCATTACAGCCTTTTCTTCTGGCTCATATTTACTCCATTTATCATGCTTGTCTATAAAATATCCTAAATTTGTACGCCAAACTGGACCATGTAATGGACAAATCATTTTAATATCGAGAGTACTTGCTTTCTTAAGTAATGATTGTACATGAGGTCCATACTTACCAACTATATTAGTATAGTATCTTCTAGCATCATCAATCCAATCACGTTCAAAATTCACTTCATCATTAAATAATTTTCCATCTAATGCTCCAAAAGATCCAAAGGCATCAGCTGAGAAAAGAACTCCATTCTTAGTATCAAAACTAACCATAACTTCTGGCCAATGGACCATTGGTGCAGTTATAAACTTAATTTCATGTTTACCAAAGGACTTTGTATCCCCATCTTTAACTTCTACTTCTCTACCATCAATATTAAAACCAAATTGTCTCATTAATAAGAATGATTTTTCTGTACTAATAATTTTAACTTCTGGATAACGTATAATTATCTCTTCAATAGAAGCTCCATGATCTGGCTCCATATGATTTACAACTAAATAATCTAATTTCCTACCCTTTAAAACAGCTTCAATATTTTCTATAAACTGTCTAGATATTGACCAGTCTACAGTATCAAATAATACTGTCTTCTTGTCTAATAATAAATATGAATTATATGAAACCCCTCTTGGAATTGGATGAATATTTTCAAATAGAGCAAGACGTCTATCATTACCGCCTACCCAATAAAGGTCTTCAGTTACTTTTCTTACACAAAACATAATTAATCCTCCTTTTGACTATAAAATTTTAACTTTTGATACCGATTAAACCTCTATAAAATTAGATTTTTCTTCACCACAATCCGGACATATCCATTCTTCTGGAAGAGATTTAAATAGAGTTTCTGGTGCTATATCACTTTCTTCATCACCTACTGCTGGATCATATTCATATCCACAACCACTACATACATAAGTATTCCAACTAGGTGCAACCTTCTTAGGAGCCTGTCTCTTCATCTTCTTCATAGGAGGAGCTTCATTCTTAGGTTCTCCGTTATCTAACGCAGCTGTTAACAGCGGCATTATTTCCATAATATCACCAACAATACCGTAATCTGAATTCTTAAATATTGGAGCATTAGGATTATTATTAATAGCTACAATAGTGGTAGCATCCTTAATTCCTTTTAGATGTTGTCCAGCACCTGATATACCACATGCTATATAAAGATTTCCATTAAACTTTTGTCCTGACATTCCAACGTAACGGTTTAGAGGTAAATACTTCAATGTTTCAGCTACAGGACGTGATGATCCAATAGAGGCACCAACTTGAATAGCTAGAGCTTTTGCAAGTTCCATATTTTTCTCTTCTCCAATACCCTTACCTACACTAACAACACGATCTGACTTAGATATTGGGGTATCTATGTCAATTCCTACAGTAAAGTCATATCCATCCTTCTTTAACGCCTCTACAAGCTTGTCTACACTTTCTTTAGCTGTATTTTCCTTAAAGATAACCTTTTTACGAGCACCTGTTAATGGATCAGCTTTCTTCTTACTTTTCTTATCACCCTTTGGCATCTTTCCTATTATATGAGATGCAATTACTACTCTTTGAATCTCATTAGTTCCCTCATAAATAGTACAAATTTTAGCGTCACGATAAGCTCTTTCAACTTCCATACCCTTTAAGTATCCTGATCCACCAAATATTTGTAATGCATCATTAACTACTTCTAAGCATATGTCTGAAGCATACATCTTAGCCATTGCAGACTCCATAGAATAATCCTCATGATTTTCTTTTAAATCTGCAGCACTATATATTAATAGTCTTGCAGCTCTTAACTTAGTTGCCATATCTGCTAACTTAAAGGAAATTGATTGTTGTTGAGCTATAGGTTTTCCAAATTGAACTCTTTCCTTAGAATATTCTAAAGCATTTTCATATGCCCCTTGAGCAATTCCCAATGCTTGAGCTGCTATCCCTATACGACCACCATCAAGTGTTTGCATAGCTATACCAAAGCCTTTTCCTTCTTCTCCTAATAAGTTTTCCTTTGGAACCTTAACATTATTAAATATTAATTCAGCTGTTGAAGAAGAACGGATACCCATCTTATCGTAGTGATCACCAAAAGTAAATCCTTCCCAACCTTTTTCAACTATAAACGCACTAATTCCTCTTACCCCTATATCAGGTGTAGTTACAGCAAATACAACATATGTATCAGCCTTATCTGCATTAGTAATAAATATTTTTCCACCATTTAAGATGTAATAATCTCCTTCTAGGACAGCAGTTGTTTCAGTTCCACCTGCATCACTACCTGCATTAGGTTCAGTTAACCCAAATGCACCTATTTTTTCTCCCTTAGCTAATGGCACTAAATACTTTTGTTTTTGTTCTTCAGTTCCAAATGCGAATATTGGATAACTTCCTAAAGATACGTGAGCTGATAAAATAACCCCTGTTCCTCCATCTACTCTAGAAAGCTCTTCTACAGCGATAGCATAACTTATAACATCACTACCTAATCCACCATATTCCTTTGGATAAGGAGTACCCAAAACACCCATTTCACCTAATTTTTTAACAACTTCTTCTGGAAAAATGTTTTCCTTGTCCCACAAAAATGCCTGTGGTCTTATTTCTGCCTCTGCAAATTCTCTGATTTTTGCACGAAAAGCTTCATGTTGGTCTGTAGTCTTAAAAAACATACCCTTGCCTCCTTTTATTTAGTGCTTTATTAAATTCAAAACACATTTTCGTTTATATATAAAAGCTAAAACTCATGCTGCAAATAATTATAAGAATAAATAGAATTAATAAATTTCCCATCTTTCTTAATAATTATTATTGTAAAACTAATAATATTTATTGTCAATTTATTCTGAAAACATTTGCTATTTTACATTAATACTATCCTTACATTGTAATTATTGACAAATTAATCCGCTTTTAATTTTCAAAATGCTAAAATAATTCATATGATTTTTTTATTTTGAAAATAAAGTCATATAAAAATTTTCTCTTCACAAATTATCATTCCAAATACATACACATTTTACCTTTTAATTGTTTGTGAATTAATTAATAAACTGTACACTAAAAAAGCAGGTTATATACCTTACTCTAATAATATTAAAAATTGTTTATTATAGATAAAAAGATCTACACCTTTTACTATTTACTGCTTATCAAATAAAATAATAGAATAATCCCCTCCAATTTTAACTATGTAATTTTTTTCTATTACTTCTTATACAAAACTTTTATAATTAACTTGATAAGTTCTTAGTACATTGTTCGTTATATAAAGTGTAAGTACTTACAAGGAGGCGAATTTATTGGCAGATAACCTTATAATTAAATATATTAAATCCAAAAATGAAAAAGGATTGCAATTACTTTTAGAAACTTACGGTGGTCTAATAAAGGGTGTAGTCCGAAAACATCTATCATCTCTAGATTACTATCAAGATGAGTGTATTAACGATATTTTAATATCAATTTGGAACAATATTGATTCATTTGATTGTAAAGGATCTTTTAAAAATTGGATTGTAGTGATATCAAAATTTAAAGCTATTGATTATAAACGCAAATACCTTAAACATAATAATTTTGAAGATATAGATAAAATTATATTAAGTGATAAAAAAGATCTATCAGACAATCTATTATATAAAGAGTTACAAAGTGAGATCCAATCACTTTTAGATAACTTAAGGTCAGAAGATAGAGCTATATTTGTTAAATATTATTTAGAAGATATCTCTACTGATAATATTTCCAAAGAACTAGGTATTCCTAAAGCACAAATATATAACAAGCTATCAAGAGGTAGAAAAAAATTATTTTCAATTCTGAAAAACAGTTTTTAAATGAGGTGATATTTTGAAAGATATTTATAAAGCTTTTAATAATATAGATATTAATACTAATTACTATGATAATACTGAACTAACTGAATATGAAATTGAAAAGTTTAAAGATATGGTATCAGAAAGAATATATGTTAAGAAAAGGCCTGTTTACAAGCAAATTGCTGCATTAATAGTATTATCTTTAATTTCTTTCCTGCTTTTAAACACTGGAAATGTTAGTGCAGTTTTAGATTCCATTGGCAATAATTTAAAGAATATATTTAACATATCTCAAAATAAATACTATGATAATTATACAAATATAATAAATAAAACAGCAACAGATAATAATATTTCAGTAACCTGTGAAGAAGTTTTAATAGAAGAAAATCAACTAATAATATCCTCTATTATAGATTATAGTGAACTTCCAAAGAACTTTAAAAAAGATCTTATTAATAATTTAAAAGATATATCAATTTCCAATACTCTATATGTTGGTGATATTGAATATAGAGATACTTCCTCATCATTATTTGAAATATCTGAGGATAAAATAAGGTATATAAGCTTATTTGATATTGAAAAAGTTCCTGACTCTAGGCTTTTAAATTGTTCACTTACTTATAAATTCTTCAATGTTTTGTTTAAAGATTCTAAAAATGGTTATCTCGATAAAGAGATTACTGGAGATTGGACCTTTGATTTTTCTATAGATACTTCTAATATATCAAACTCACAAAATGAATTGTATCTTTCTGAAAACAATACTCTTTATTACGAAAATGGTGATACTTTAAAAATAAATAAGATAGAGAAGTCTGATTTAAGTATAAAAATATATTATGATTTTAGTACTAATTCTGATTATTACTCAGTTCCACCATTCTTCCTTATAGATAGTAATAAGAATTATATAGGTAATCATTTCTACAATAATGAATATGCACTCTTCTTTATTAAAGATAGTGATGTTACTAATACTTTTACTATATCTGGCTATGACCATGGTGCAAGTGATGATATAATTATTGACTTTAAAGAGTAATTTAAAATATAAAGCACAAATAAATCCACGACATCTAATGCCGTGGATTTATTTATGAATAATTATTGCTTTTAATATTTAAACTCTAAAAGCTTATTTTTTAATTGATCTTCTATATTTCTTAATTCTACTTCAGCTTCTCTTCGTTTTTGACGACCTTCCGTTTGTATATTAAGTATTTCGTCAAGAGTTGAAATTAAGGATTCATTAGTAAATCTAAGTGTATCAACATCAACAATTCCTCTTTCTGATGCCTTAGCAGTTTCTATAGTAGAAGTCTTCAATATCTCAGCATTTTTACGTAAAAGTTCATTAGTCATATTTGTTACTTCTCCTTGAACCCTTGCTGCATTAGTAGAATGAGCAACTCCAAGAGCTAATACTATTTGACTTTTCCAAAGAGGAATAGTGTTAACAATTGTAGATTGTATTTTTTCAGACATTAAAGAATCATTATTTTGAATTAATCTAATTTGAGGAGCCATTTGTAAGGAAATTATTTTAGTTAGTTCCAAATCATGGATTTTCTTTTCAAAGCGATTGCAAAGAGCTATAAAATCATTTACTTCCTGAGCATCTTGAGGAAGTCCACTTCTTTTTGCTTTTTCTTGTAATTTAGGAAGCTCCTCTTTCTCTAATTTTTGAAGTTTCTTTTTTCCAGCTAAAATATACATAGAAAGCTCTTTAAAATATACTTTATTTATTTCATACATCTTATCTAACATAGCTATATCTTTTAATAGCTGTATTTGATGTTTTTCAAGGATATTACACATTTTATTAATATTATCCTCTACTTTATCGTATTTCGCTTTCATTTGAGAAATCTTTTCTTTACCCTTCTTAAAAAAGCCAAAAATACCTTTTTTCTCCTCAGACTCTTCAAAATTTTTCAGCTCATGAACTACATTAGAAAGCATATCTCCAACTTCCCCTAAATCTTTAGTTCTCACATTATTTAATGCTGTCTCTGAAAAATCAGAAATTTTCTTTTGAGCACCTACTCCAAATTGTAAAATAGAATTTGAATTAGTTATTTCTATCTTATCAACAAATTGATCTACCATCTTTTTTTCTTCTTCAGTTAGAAGTATTTCATCAATTACTTCTTCTTTAACTTTTTCTTCTTCCGCTTTAATATTAATAACTTCATCTTTAAATGGCTCAAATACTAATTCTGGCTGTATATTTATAGATTCTTTAAACTCATCACTCATTTTAATGCCTCCTTTATATTTAAAAGTTATTTTTTAAAATCTTCTTCTGTTAATCCTTCTTGTTTAAATAGAGTTTTTAGTACAGAAATATCTGTAGAAATATCTAAAGCAACATCTTCAAATAAATCATCTAATAAATTTTCAAAAGCATTATTTATAATATCAATACTTTTTTCAATTTCAATTTTAGCATTTTTAATATTTTCCCCTTGAACTATTTGATTACTTAGTTCCTTGTAAGAATTAATTAACTTTATAGTAATAGGTAGATAATGATTTATAAATTTATTAACTTCTTGTAGCTTTTTAGGATTCTTCTCAACATAATTAAGTATTTCACTTGCAATATATTGTAATCTATCTAATTTAGCTGCTACTTCTTCTTTATAAAGCTCATTTCTTATTATTTTTATTTGATTTATATACTTTCTTCCAGTTTCAATTATAAGTTTTACTTCTTCTTTTTCAGAATTATTAATGTCTTCTTTCAATTTTTCTTTTTTACTTTCTTTATCCATTTGCTGTCTTTTTAAATTTAAATAGTCACCATAAACATCATCATTTAATATAAAATAAGTTTTTTCCTCGTCAATATGCCCTTCTATAAACATACCTAAAGTAATCATTTTATTTAAATCTTTAATAACAAAAGCTTCTTTTTCTTTAGCAAATTTCGCTAAGTCCTTAATTAAAAAATAGCTATCATCATCAATAAATCTTACATACTTCTTAAAACGTTTTATTCTTTTTCTTAAATTTACCCCTCTAAAAAGTAATCCTAAGCTTATTAGAAAAAATGTAAATAAAACTCCAAAAGCAATATGAATATTATCTATAGTTCCACTAAAAACTATCATAAATATTAGAAATATAAAAACTAAAAACCCAAAAACTGCACTTCCTATTGATCCAAATATTAGATAAAATATTCCTGATAAACTTCCAGCTGGTCTTTTGCTAATATAAGTAGACACATCATTTTTAGATTTTTTAGTTAAAACCTCATATTTATTTTCCATTTTCCTATTGTATTCATTTACCTTTGATTTAAACTCATTTAAAGTGTCCTCAGCTTTACCGCTAATATCTCTTTTTAAATTAGCGAAATCTATAGCGTTAAGTGCATTTTTAACTGTAGACATAATTTGATCTTCTAAATCAGAAAAATCTCTTCTATCCATTGTCTTGCCTCCAGACCATTACTATTATTTACATAAATTTTAAGATATAAGATAATATACCTCTTCTATAATATTTTAGGTTTATTATATCTTATTATTTAACTAATTACAATTTACAAAAATTGCATATCTATATTTTTTTAATAACCCATTTATTATTCTTCCCAATATATTTTAAAAAAGAGTGTAGCAAAAATTACTACACTCTTTATACTAAAATACGTTCTTTAATCTTCTATAAATAAAGGAACAAACTCAAACTTATTGCAATCAACTAACCCTCTATTTGTAAGTCTTAATTCTGGTAAACATGCTAATGATATAAGAGCCATTGTCATAAATGGAGATACTATATTACATCCTATTTCTTCCCATGCCTTACCTAATAGCTCAACCTTCTCTGCCATTTCTTCTAAAGATTTATCGCTCATTAAGCCTGCTATTGGTAAAGGTACTAATCCTATAACTTTTCCATCTTTTACAGCTACCATGCCACCACCACATTCTATTAGTGTATTAGCTGCTAAAGCCATATCTTCATCATTAGCACCTATAACTAATAGATTATGAGCATCATGAGCAACTGTTGATGCCATTGCTCCTTCTTTTATTCCAAAGCCTTTAACAAATCCATATCCTACTGTTCCTGTTTCTTTATGTCTTTCAAATACAGCTGCCTTTAAAACATCATTATTTGTATCACATTGAACCTTTCCATCTTTAACATCTAGTTCAATATGTCTTTCATAAGTACCAACTCTTGCAGGAATTATTTCCATCACTCTTGCTTTAACTTTTTCTTTATTCTCTGCATATATATTAAAAGAATCCTTAGTTATTATATTCTTTACATGCATTGAATTCATCGCATCTTCTGGATATTTATATTCATCTATTTCTTCAGTTAAAGCTCCATTTTCTGCTACTATATTTCCATCAATAATAACTTTTGTTACATTAACTTTATTTAAGTCTTCTATAAATACTATATCAGCGCATTTACCTGGAGTTATTGAACCTAATTCATGATCCATTTGGAAGCATTGTGCACAGTTTATAGTAACCATTTGTATTGCTGTTAATGGATCTATTCCCTCTTTTATAGCTCTTCTAATTATATGATCTAAATGTCCATCATTTAATAAGGTATGAGGATGTGTATCATCTGATATTAAGACTGCAAATCTACTATCAACATTATTTTCTGTTATAGATTTACTTACTTCTTTTAAGTCATGCCAAGCTGATCCTTCTCTAAACATTGCATACATTCCAAGTCTCATCTTAGCTAAAGCATCTTCAGCTCTTGTAGATTCATGACAACACCTAACTCCAGATGCTATATATCCATTTAACCCCTTTCCTGTTTCAGGTAGAGAGTAATGCCCTGTTACAATTTTATTAGCTTTTAGTGTTTCTCCTACAACTCCATGGGCATGGTCTGTTGAAAATAGTATTCCTGGGAAATTCATCATTTCTCCTAGTCCAACCACACTATCCCACTTCATAGTCTCTGCTATATCCTCTGGTCCAATTACAGCTCCTGTATCTTCAAATCCTGGAACTGCAGGAACACATGATGGAGTAGTTACCATATTCTTTAACGGAGTACCCTTTCCATCTTCAATCATATATTTTACCCCATTTAAACCAAGCACATTACAAATTTCATGAGGATCCATATAAATCCCTACAGTTCCATGAGGTATTACTGAACGAGCGTATTCACTAACACTTAGCATAGATGACTCTACATGGATATGTCCATCTAAAAATCCAGGTGCTATATATTGTCCTTTAGCATCAATTACTTTAGTATTTTCTTTTATGCAATGTTTTGCATCACCAACTAAAGCTATTCTTCCCATACTAATTGCCACATCAGTATTATCAATTATTTCTCTAGTACATACATTTACTAACTTAGCATTAGTAATTACAGTATCAGCTCCTTGATACCCTTGTGCTACTGCTGATAATATTTTACTTACTTCCCATAATGGCTTAATATTAAATTTATTAAACATACCTTTTACCTCTTATCTTAATGTTATATTATACTAACCCTATATCACTTCTAAAGTATTTATCTTTGAAGTTTACTTTTTCAATTGATTTATAAGCATCTTCTCTAGCTTCTTCTACAGTTTTTCCTACTCCAACTACTGATAAGACTCTTCCTCCATTAGTTTTTAAAACTCCATCTTCAAGCTTTGCTCCTGCTATAAACACCTTATCTTTAACTTCATCATCTACAGTAATTTCATAGCCTTTTACAAAAGAGCCTGGATATCCTTTTGAAGCTAAAACCACATTTACACAAGTCCCTGTCTTCCATTTAACTTCAGCGTTTTCTAAATCTTCATTTAAAGCAGATTCTATTAATTCAAGCAAATCACTTTCCATTAAATTAAGTACAGATTGTGTTTCTGGATCCCCCATTCTAACATTATATTCTAGAAGATATGATCCCTTTTTAGTTATCATAAGTCCAAAGAATATTATCCCTTTAAAATCAAAGCCCTCTTCTCTAATTCCTTGTAAAGTATTATTCATTATATTTTGTTCAAAATCTTTAAGAACTTCTTCAGTTACAAAAGGATTTGGTGCTAATACTCCCATACCACCTGTATTTGGTCCCTTGCTACCATCAAAAACTTGTTTATGGTCCTTAGCTGATATAAATGGCACAATAGTTTTTCCATCAGTTATAGATAATATTGAAGCTTCTACCCCATCTAAAAACTCTTCTATTACTATTTTTTGTCCTGCACCATTAAATATATCATCTACCATAAAGGAGTTAACTGCTTTAACAGCCTCTTCTTTATTTTCACAAATTGCAACACCTTTGCCCGCTGCTAAACCATCTGCTTTTACTACGGTAGGATATGGGCATTTATTTAAATATTCTAGTGCTTCTTTATGATTATAAAAAACTTCGTATCCAGCTGTTTTTACTCCATACTTTTTCATAAAGTCTTTAGAAAAACTCTTACTTCCTTCAAGTCTTGCAGCTTTTTCACTAGGTCCAAAAATCTTAAGACCCTTTTCTTTAAACTTATCTACTATCCCCTTAGTTAGTGGATCTTCTGGTCCAACTATTGTTAAATCAATAGATTTTTCAATAGCAAAGTTTAATAATTCATCTATATCTGTAATATTAATATTTTCACATTTAACTTCTATAGCTGTTCCCCCATTACCAGGAGCCACAAATATCTTCTCTACTCTATCATTCTTAGCAATTTTCCAAGCTAAAGCATGCTCTCTTCCACCAGACCCAATTAATAAAATCTTCATTTCACCCCTCCTGAGAAAATTAAAAATTAAGAATTAAAAATGAAAAATAAAGGAATTTTTCATTATTCATTGCACTAATCTTTGATTAGTGCTTAAAGTGTCTTATTCCTATAAATACCATTGCTATTCCATGTTCATTACAAGCATCTATAGACTCTTGATCTCTCATTGAACCACCTGGTTGAATTATTGCTTTAATTCCATTTTTAGCACATGTATCTACAACATCTCTAAATGGGAAGAATGCATCTGATGCTAAAACAGTAGCACCTTTACCTCTTTTAAGAGCATCTTCTGTAGGCCAAATTCTATTAACTTGTCCTCCACCAATACCTACTGCTACTCCATCTTTAATAGTCACTATTGCGTTAGATTTAACGTATTTCACTACCTTCATACCAAAAATTAAATCTCTCATTTCTTCTTCAGTTGGCGTTTTTTCAGTAACTACCTTAATTTCATCAGTTAACTTAGTATCTTCTTCTTGAACTAAGATTCCGCCATCAACAGTTACCATGAATTTCTTATCCTTAGGGGTATTGTTACATTTAATAACTCTTAAATTCTTTTTAGTTCTTAATACTTCAAGTGCATCTTCATCATATTCTGGAGCTGCAACTACTTCTAAGAAAATTTTAACCATTTCTTCAGCTGTAGCTTTATCAATCTTTCTGTTAACTGCAACTATACCACCAAATATTGATGTTGGATCTGCTTCATATGCCTTAGTGTAAACTTCAAGTGGAGTTTCTCCAACAGCAACTCCGCATGGAGTATTATGCTTAAGTCCACAACAAGCTACTTCTTCAAACTCACAAGCTACCTTCCAAGCTATATCTAAATCTTTTATATTGTTATAAGATAATTCCTTACCATTAAGAACTTCGAAGCTATTCATTGCTCCATCAAATTCATTTGAGCTATAGTACGCTGCGCTTTGATGCGGATTTTCTCCATATCTTAAGCTTTGCTTTTTCTTGTATGAGATTGAAAGATATTCTGGATATTCTTCATCTTCAAGTAAGAAGTTAGAAATAGCTGCATCATAAGCACTCATTAAATTAAATACCTTACCGGCTAACCTCTTTCTTAATGCTACAGAAACTTCTCCTGTTTCAGATATTTCTCCCATAACCGCCTTATAATCATTTTTATCAGAGATAACAACTACATCTTTAAAGTTTTTAGCAGCCGCTCTTAACATAGTTGGTCCACCGATATCAATAAACTCAACTTTTTCATCAAAGCTTAAGTTTTCTCTTACCTTTTGGAAGAATGGATATAAATTAACAATAACCATATCTATAGGTGTTATATTTCTTTCTTTTATCGTATTCATATGTTCTTCATTATCTCTTATAGCAAGGATTCCTGCATGGATAATTGGATGAAGAGTTTTAACTCTACCATCTAACATTTCTGGAAAATTAGTTACTTCATTAACTTCAATAACATTAACTCCATTATCCTTTAAATGTTTATAAGTACCACCTGTAGATATAATTTCTACTCCTTTATCTTGTAGAAAGTTTGAAAACTCCAATATTCCTTCTTTATCAAAAACGCTAACTAATGCTCTTTTAATCATTTAAAATAACTCCTTTTTTAAAATTAAGAATGAATAATTAAAAATGAAGAATTGAAGATGAAATTCCTAAGGAATTTCTTAAATTGAATAACTCATTTTGCCTAAGTTATATCCATAATTATCAATTATTCATTATTTATTATTAATTGTATTTATTCTCGCTTTTCCATTTATAATTTCAACTTGGTCTTTACTAATTAAGTCAATTGCTTTAGGTAATAGTATGTGTTCTTTCTCTAGAACTCTTTTTTGAAGAATTTCTTTTGTATCCTCATAATAAACTGGAACTACCTCTTGAAGAAGTATTGCTCCCCTATCTATTTCTTCATTTACAAAGTGCACTGTACACCCTGTAAATTTAACTCCTGAGTTTACTACAGCTTCATGAACCTTTAATCCGTACATTCTTGGTCCACAAAAGCTTGGAATAAGAGAAGGGTGAATATTTATAATTCTATCCTTAAACTCTTTAAGGATATCTCCCTCTAATATTGATAAATATCCAGCAAGAACTATTAAATCAACCTTCCCCTTAGTTAATTCTAATATCTTATCTGAAGCCTTATCTCCGTACTCTTTTTTAGATATTATATAAGTTTTTATCCCCTTAAGTTTTGCTCTTTCAAGAGCAAAAATACCATCTTTACTTCCTATAACCATTTCTATTTTACAATTTAATTTACCATTATATATTGAATCAATAATAGATTGAAGATTAGTTCCTCCACCCGAGGCAAGTACCGCTATTTTAAACAACAACCTTCACCTCCAGATGTAACATAACCTATTTCATAAGCTTTTTCGCCCATTTCAATTAATGTCTTAATGATAGGTTTAACATCTGATTCATTTACACATAGTACAAAACCAATTCCCATATTGAATGTATTATACATATGATCCTTATCTACACCCTTTTCTATTATACTGTCAAATATAGCTGGTAATGGATAACTGTCTTTCTTTATAACTGCTGTGAAGTTGTCCCCATTAAACATTCTTGGAACATTTTCTAAGAATCCACCACCTGTTATATGTGCCATACCTTTAATTTCATAGCTTTCAAGTAGCTTTAATATAGGTTTTACATATATCTTAGTAGGAGTTATTAATGTCTTCCATACTTCTTTTCCATTTACTTCTTCGTTTAAATCTTCAAATAATTTCCTAACTAAAGAATATCCATTTGAATGTAAGCCCGAAGATGCTATTCCAATCAATTTATCTCCATCTTTTATATTTCTACCGTTAATAATTTTATCCTTATCTACTATACCAACAGCAAAGCCAGCCATATCATATTCGCCATCTTTATAAAACCCCGGCATTTCAGCAGTTTCTCCGCCTACTAAAGCGCAGTCTCCTTGGATACAACCTTCAGATACTCCCTTAACTAAATCAGCTGCTACTTCAGCTTCTAACTTTCCACAAGCTATATAATCAAGGAAGAATAATGGTTTTGCTCCATGGCATAATATATCATTTACACACATAGCAACGCAGTCAATTCCAACAGTATCATACTTCTTAGTTCTAAATGCTATATCAAGCTTAGTTCCTACTCCATCAGTTCCTGATACTAATACAGGCTTCTTATACCCTTCTGGAAGTTCTACCATTCCAGCAAAGCTTCCTAAACCATTAAGTACATATTCACTCATAGTTCTACTTGCATACTCTTTTATAAGCTTTACTGATCTGTATCCCTCTTCTATATTCACTCCAGCTTCTTTATAAGTTATCATTTAACACACTACCTTTCAGCTTTATTTTGCACCTTCTATAGGAGTTGCCACTGGATAAATTCCATTAAAGCAACCAACACAATATCCACAGTCTTTTCTAAAGCAACTATACATACCTTCCATACTTAAATATCCTAAACTGTCTGAACCTATTGCTTCTCTTATTTCTTCAATGCTCTTTTTTGCACCAATTAATTCACTTCTATATGGAGTATCTATTCCGAAATAGCAAGGAAATTTAACTATTGGTGAAGCTACTAAGAAATGTACCTCTTTAGCTCCTGCTCTTCTTAAAGATTCAACTAAATGTCTTGAAGTAGTTCCTCTAACTATTGAATCATCTATTAAAATTACTCTCTTACCATTTACATTAACTTTCAAAGGATTAAGCTTAACAGCAACTGCCTTTTCTCTAATTTCTTGAGAAGGAGTTATAAATGTTCTACCTACATATCTATTTTTAACAAAGCCAGTATCATATGGTACTCCTGAAGCTTTGGAATAACCAATAGCTGATGGTATTCCTGAATCTGGAACTGCAATTACTAAATCAGCTTCTATCTTATGCTCTCTAAATAATTCTTCCCCAGCCTTAACTCTTGAATCATGCACATCTAATCCGTCTATTGTTGAGTCAGGTCTTGCAAAATAAATATACTCAAATGCACAAGTTTGGCATTGTGTGTTCTCTGAATACTTAAATGATTTAACTCCATTATTATCTATTACTATTATTTCACCGGGCTCTATATCTCTAACTAATTCTGCACCTATTGCATCTAAAGCACAACTTTCAGAGGATAATACATATCCTTCTTCCATCTTTCCTAAACATAAAGGTCTTATTCCATGAGGATCTCTAACACCTATAAGCTTATCTTCTGTTAAAATGACCATAGCAAAGGATCCTCTTACTGCTTGTATAGCATCAAATATTGCTCTTTCAATGCCTTTTTTTGCTGCTCTTGCAATAAGATTTGCTATTACCTCTGAATCTATTGATGTATGGAATACATGTCCACCATCTTCTAATAATTCTCTTATAACTTCTGCATTAACTAAAGTACCATTATGAGCCATAGCAATGGAGCCAAGTTTAGTTTTACTAAGTAACGGCTGAGCATTTTCAATTCTAGTATCTCCAGATGTAGAGTATCTTACATGTCCAATAGCAGCATTACCCTTTAGTTTTTCTAAACTATCCTTAGAAAAAGCTTCTGTTATAAGTCCCATTCCTTTATGAATATCTATAGTTTCACCATTAGCTACAGCAATTCCTGCACTTTCCTGTCCTCTATGCTGCAGAGCATATAACCCATAATAAGTCATTGAAGCTACATCCATTGGTTTATTAACATAAACACCAAAAACGCCACATTCATCTTTAAATTTATCGTTACTTGGATCTATAATTAAATTTGATCTCAAAAATAATACCCCCAGTTTAAATTAATTAAAAAATGAAAAGAGTTAAAAAATGAAAAAATTAGGGAGAATAGTTCAGATTATGAACTATTTACTTTTTATTATCTTTTGAAACTTTATGAAAGCTTCACCCTAAATTCTCTCATTTTCAATTTTTCATTATTTCATTTTTTATTCTTTTTCTATTTCTTTATTCTGTTTAAGATTTCTATATAAGCATCTTTTACATTTCCCATATCTCTTCTAAATCTATCTTTATCTAACTTTTCTCCTGTAGTTGCATCCCAGAATCTACAAGTATCTGGTGAAATTTCATCTGCTAATATAACTTCTCCATTGTATCTTCCAAATTCAAGTTTAAAATCAATTAATCTTATGTTTTGCTTTGCGAAGAACTCCTTTAATAAATCATTTATCTTTGCAGTCATTGCATAAATCTTTTCTAACTCTTCAAATGTAGTAGCACCAATTCCTACTGCATGGAAATCATTTATTAAAGGATCCCCTAGATCATCATCTTTGTATGATAATTCAAAAACTGTAGTCTTTAATTCAAAACCTTCTTGTAGTCCTAATCTCTTAGCCATCGATCCAGCTGCAACATTTCTTACAATTACTTCTAGTGGTACTATTTCAACCTTCTTACATAATTGTTCTCTTTCACTTAACTTTTCTATAAAGTGAGTTTTAATTCCATTTTCATTTAACATTTCAAATAACATTGAAGTAATTGCATTATTTAAAACACCTTTATCTTCGATTTGACCCTTCTTTTCACCATTGAAAGCTGTTGCATCATCCTTGTAATAAACTATTACTTCATCAGCCTTATCTGTAGCGTATATTTTTTTTGCTTTTCCTTCATACATCATTTCTAATCTTTCCATTATAAATCCACTCCTTGTCCATTTTCTTCTATAAATTTAGTTTTCATATCTGTTCTAAATTGATTTAACTTTTCTCTTAAAGCTGCATCCTTTATAGCAAGCATTTGAACTGCAAGCATTCCTGCATTGTAGCTATTATTAATTCCAACAGTTGCTACTGGGATAGATTTTGGCATTTGTACTATTGAGAATAATGCATCTAAGCCTTCAACAGCCCCCTTTATAGGAACTCCAATTACTGGCATAGTAGTTTGAGAAGCTATAACACCTGGTAAATGAGCTGCAAGTCCAGCTCCAGCAATTACTACTTCGCATCCATTATCTTCTGCTGCCTTTAAAGTTTCACTTAACTTCTCAGGAACTCTATGAGCTGATAAAATATAAGCCTTAAACTCAACTCCAAATTCCCTTAAACAGTTAGCTGCACCTTTCATAACATCAGTATCAGACTTACTTCCAAAAAATATTGCTACTTTCATATAAAAAACCTCCGCTTTTAATTAAAAATTAAAAATTAAAAATTAAAAATTATTGATGTAATTCCGTCGGAATTACTAAAAATTATTAATTTTCAAAACTCCTCTGGAGTTTTTCCCTCAATTCTTCATTCTTCATTCTTCATTATTCATTATTCATTCTTCATTAAACTAACACCTCACCTACAAGGTGTTAGTTCATCTATGCCTAATCAACCATTTGAAGTATTACTTAAAATACTGTACTCCTGATTTGAATATCTTTTGATCGAAATCACCAGGAATGTTTCTATATAGGCTTTCTCCTCTTCTTTCTGAGTGCCCCATCTTACCTAATACTCTTCCATCTGGACTTGTAATACCTTCAATTCCTAGCATTGATCCATTTGGATTAAATGGCATGTCCATAGAAACTTCTCCATTAAAATCAACGTATTGTGTTGCTATTTGTCCATTAGCAGAAAGTTTTTCTAATAATTCCTTAGGTGCTATAAATCTACCTTCACCATGGGAAATTGCTACTGAATGAATATCTCCTACATTAACTTCATTAAACCATGGAGATTTATTTGAAGTAATTTTAGTTCTAACAATTGAACTCATATGCCTATTAATCTCGTTATAAGTTAATGTTGCCATATCTTCTTCTATATCAACTATTTGACCATATGGAACTAATCCTAATTTGATTAGAGCTTGAAAGCCGTTGCATATACCTAACATTAATCCATCTCTATTCTTAAGAAGATCCATTACAGCATCTTTTATTCTTTCGTTTCTAAATACTGTTGCTATAAATTTACCTGATCCATCTGGTTCATCCCCAGCTGAAAACCCTCCTGGTAACATAATAATTTGACTTTCTCTTATAGTTTTTTCCATCTTTAAGATAGATTCATTTAAAAGCTCTTTGTTCATATTATTTAGAACTAATTCAGAAACTTCTGCCCCTTCATTTCTGAAAGCTTTTGCACTATCATATTCACAGTTTGTTCCAGGGAAAACTGGAATAAATACTCTTGGTTTTGCAACCTTAATAGTTGGTGTCTTAGCTTCAGTAACTTTATATAATGGAGTATTTACTTTTTCATTTTTATCTTCTGTTTTTATCTTAAATACCTTTGTTAACTTCTCTTCTAATGTTTTTTCTAAAGATTCAATTTCAAAGTTAATATCGTAATCTTCTAATATAATAGCCCCATTTTTAACAGTCTCGCCTATTGCCTTATAAGCGCAACCAGCCAGCTCCTTATCGACTTCTACATCTGACTTAACCTCTAGAACCAAACTTCCGTAGTTAAGACCAAATAACTCTTCCTTAGTTACATTTTTAATATTTGCCCCAATTTTATTACCTAAAGTCATCTTTGTTATAGCTTCAGATAATCCACCAAACTTAATTGATGATGCAGAAATCACCTTTCCTTCATGTATAAGTTTGTGTACTATTTCTAAATTATTTTTATATTCATCTACTCTTAATGTCATATCCTCATTCTTTTCAGCTATTAATAGAACAACTTTAGAACCAATTCCCTTAAATTCTGGTGATATAACTTTATTAGCTTTGCATACATCTACTGCAAAGGCTACTAATGATGGAGGTACATCAATATCTCCAAAAGTTCCTGACATTGAATCTTTTCCTCCAATAGCTGGAATACCTAAATCCATTTGTGCTTGATATGCCCCAAGTAAAGCTGCAAATGGTTTGCCCCACTTAGTATCTTCCTTGCCTAATCTCTCAAAATACTCTTGAAGAGTTAATCTCGCCTTTTTATAATTACCACCCATAGCTGAAAGCTTTGTTATTGCTTCAATAACTGAATAATATGCCATATGATACGGACTCCATACTCCCATTTCAGGATTGAAGCCAAACGTCATTAATGTAGCATCTTTACTTTCCCCATTTAATACTGGTATCTTTGCCGCCATACCTTCTGCTGGTGTTTTTTGATATTTACCACCAAATGGCATAAGTACAGTTCCAGCTCCAATAGTAGCGTCAAATCTTTCTATTAGCCCTTGTTGTGATGCTACATTTAATTTCTTAAGATTATTAATCCATTCTTCTTTAACATTTAAATCCTTATTAACTTCAAATGGATACTTTTCTGGATTTAAAACCTTAACCTTAGTAGTTTGTCTTGCCCCATTTGTATCTAAGAATTCTCTCTTGATATCTACTATTGTATTCCCTCTCCAGAACATCTTAAGTCTTTCTGTTTCAGTAACCACTGCTACCTTAACAGCTTCTAAGTTTTCTTCCTTAGCTAAATCAATGAATCTTTCTTCATTTTCTTTATTTACTACAACTGCCATTCTTTCTTGTGATTCTGAAATAGCAATTTCTGTTCCATCTAGCCCTTCATATTTCTTTGGAACCTTATCTAAATCTATATCTAAACCTCTAGTTAATTCCCCTATTGCTACAGATACCCCACCTGCGCCAAAATCGTTACATCTCTTAATCATAGTTGAAACTTCTTTATTTCTAAATAATCTTTGAATCTTTCTTTCAGTAGGTGGATTGCCCTTTTGCACCTCTGCTCCGCATTCATTGATTGAATCTTCTGTATGTTCTTTAGATGAACCAGTAGCTCCACCTAAACCATCTCTACCAGTTCTTCCACCTAAAAGAATTACAACATCACCACTCTTTGGCTCTTCTCTAATTACATTTTCCTTAGGTGCTGCTGCTATTACTGCCCCAACTTCCATTCTTTTAGCTACATAATTAGGATGATATATTTCTGCAACTTGTCCAGTAGCAAGTCCTATTTGATTACCATAAGAGCTATATCCATGTGCTGCCCCTAATGTTATAGTTCTTTGAGGAAGCTTTCCCTTTAATGTATCCTCAACTTTAACTGTTGGATCTGCTGAACCAGTTACTCTCATTGCTTGATATACATAAGTTCTACCTGATAGTGGATCTCTTATTGCACCTCCAAGACATGTTGCTGCTCCACCAAAAGGTTCTATTTCAGTTGGATGATTGTGAGTTTCATTTTTAAACATCACTAGATATTCCACATTTCCATCATTAGTTTCGATATCAACTTTTATAGAACAAGCATTTATTTCATCGGAAACATCTAAATCTTCTAATAGTCCTCTTTTTCTCATTTCCTTCATAGTTATTACTGCTATATCCATTAAAGTCTCATCTCTATTTGTTTCCCCATAAACAAAATCTCTAGATTTAAGATATGCATTGTAAGATTTAATTAAAGGCTTTGTATATAAACCTTCTTCTATATCTACAGCTTCAATAGCTGTAGAAAATGTAGTGTGTCTACAGTGATCTGACCAATATGTGTCAATAACTTTAATTTCTGTTATACTAGGATCTCTCTTTTCCCCATTAAAGTAATCCCTAATCATTTTTATATCTTCGAAGCTCATAGCAAGCCCCATTTCACTATGTAGCTCTTTTAATTCATCATCATTTTTACTTATAAATCCATTTAATATTTTTACATCCTTTGGCTCTGGAAGTTTTGAAGATAATTCTAAGTTATCAATTTCAACTTCCCTTGAATCAACTTGATTTATATAGTAATTTTTAATTTTTAGAACTTCATCTTTAGATAAATTCCCCTTTAAAACTATTATCTTTGTCCATTTAACTTCTATTTTTTCTTCTGAAGTTAAAATTTGAAAACATTCTGAAGCTGAATCTGCTCTTTGATCATATTGTCCTGGTAGAAACTCAACTGCAAAAGCCCTTTCCCCATCTTCTAGTTCAAATTTATTTTCATATAAATTATCTACTGTTCTTTCTGAAAATATTGTGTAAAGTGCTTTCTTATAATCTTCTTCTTTAATTTCCCCTAAGGTATATTTATTAACCAACCTTACTGATTCTAAAGAATTAATGCCCAAGTTACTTTTAAAATCTTCAAGTAAGCTTTTACCTTCAACGTCATAATCCTTCTTCTTTTCTACAAAAATACATCTCACCTTCAACCTTCATACCTCCAAAGTTAAGTAGTTCTAATATAAACGAACATTTTCTTTAAATTAATATTTATATTTCGTCATTACAATTTAAGGTTATCATTCCAATATATAAATGTCAACTTTATCCTTGTAATTTTATTATATAATTCGTTATATAACGAACTTTAAAGAAATATATGTTTGATAATTTTCGTATTTATAAAAGCATATATTTTCAACTTTAAAATAAAATTTAGTAATAAAAAAAGATCAATTCCCATAGAAATTGATCTTTAACATAAAATAATTCATTTTTAATTTAAAATTAAAAAAGAGGCTATAAGCCTCTTTATTATTATCTTCTATTGTTTTGTGCTTTTCTTGCTCTTCTGCAATCTCCGCATCTTACTGGTTCGTTATCGAATCCTTTTTCTTTGTAGAATTCTTGTTCTCCTACTGTGAATACGAATTCGCTTCCGCAATCTTTACATATTATTTTCTTATCTTCCATTTTTAACCCTCCATTTTAAAGACTATAGTAATTTAATCTCTATAACGGAGAATATCATTATCTATCAGATCTTTAAACTTATATTTTTTAGTCTCAAAGACTACTTTCTTATAATAACATAATTTATTCTAAAAAGCTAGTAAATTTATAAAATAAATTATTAATTAATTCACCGGCAGCATAAGCCACCGGCAAAGAAACCTACGTAACCCTTTCGGGTCATTCTTATTATTATCATTTAATTAAAAACATATACTTTATATACTAAAAAAATAGAAATATTTATCAGTTCCATTAAATATACACTAATTAGTGATCACTAATTATATTTCTTCTCTCCAATAACTTTTCATATAATTCCTTTGAATTACTGCCCCTTGAGTTCATTTCAACTTCTATCTCATCTACTACATCCTTAAGTTCATTTATAAATCTATCTGTACTTTCACTATTATAATCATCATTATCAAAGATAGTATCATTAATACTTAATCTTATCATATCAATAGCTTCTTCTAAATCCTTTTTATAATCTTTGTATTCTTCTATATTTCTTTTACTTCGGGATCCTTCATATGGTAAATAGATACTATCACCTTTCTCCTCTTTTACATTGTAAATTAATAGATTATAATTATCTGGCTTCCCTAATAGATAGTATTCTAGATTTCCATTCTTATAAAAGTTACCGGTAGAGTTTGAGTGTTGACTAAATAGAACTTTTGAAGTATCAATTATATCCGTTATAGCTTGAGAATGAAAAGCTATATTATTAGGTCTTGAATATTGAACAATATCCCCTTCATATATGCTCTTGCTTATTTCTTCAAAATTATCAATTGCATCCTTAACAGTGTACTCCCTATACTTGTAAACCCTCTTATGCACCTTACCAAAATGTTGATTAAATGGATTAGCTCCTGTCCAAGTAGAAGTTCTATTAGGTATATTCTGTGAGTAGTAAAACCAAGAACTTATATCTGTGGCATTCTTCTTACTTCCCCAGAACTCCATTCCACCTGCTCTTAAAACTTGAGATACAAAATTGGTACAGTCTCCCCCCTCATTAATATAATTATAATAGCTAGTATTAGAGCCTTCTGCCCATTTTAGAGCATATTCTCTAGCAGCTTTTCTATTATAATTATTATTTTTAACTTCTGCTAATACCACTCTTATATTTATCTTCATTGTAAATATTTCTAAAATTAATATCATAATTATAAAAACTCTTTTACTTGTATTCATACTCTTCATATATCTTATCTCTCCAGATGTTTTATTCTATTATATCTTTTGAAATAAAATTAATTTTATTACACAATTATCAAAATAAAGCATTATAAATACACATATTAAAGTAGATACTTCAATCGATACCCTTGCAAGATTTGTTTCTTTGATTAAATCTCTAGGTATAATTTAAAATTCACCTTGTACTATTCTTTTAGAAACTCTGGTTCCTATTATAATTTCAGAAATTAAATACCCAATAGTAGGAGCTAAAAAGAAAACTATAATACTATTAAAATTATTTTTCATCACCTCAAATCTAGAAAGAAAAATTGCAATAAACACTGATAAATATTCCATTAATAATAAATATTAATAAATTCCTATTTTAATCTAAACTAAAGAAAGACTGTGACATAGTAAGGAATTAAACTCCTACTGCCACAGTCTATTCTATAAGTTTTATATCTTAAGTTTATTTATCTCCCTTTAGCATTTCGCCTATTGCTGCTATGCTTCCAAGAGAAGATAGTGTTTCATTTGGTAATATAAGCTTATTAGCAGGGTTATTAGCCATTTCTTTAAGGGCTTCAACTTGCTTTAATGCTATAACAGTTTCATTAGTACCTGATTCAATAATTGCTTGGTTTACTTTTCTAATAGCTTCTGCTTCTGCTATAGATATTTCTTCTATAGCCTTAGCCTTACCTTCTGCTTCAAGTAATTGAGATTCTTTTAATCCTTCAGCTCTTCTTATGTTAGCTTCTTTTTCGGCTTCTGCTGCAAGTATCTTAGATCTCTTTTCACCTTCAGCCTTTTCTATTTGTGATTGTCTTTGACCTTCAGCTTCAAGAATCATAGCTCTTTTATTTCTTTCTGCTTTCATTTGCTTTTCCATTGCTTCTTGAATTTCAGTTGGCGGTATTATATTCTTAATTTCTACTGAAAGAATTTTAATACCATATGCATCTGTAACTTCATCTATTATACTTAATAAGTCTTGGTTAATCTTATCTCTACCAGACAATATTTCGTCTAATGACATATTACCTAAAATATTTCTCATATTAGTAGTTGCTGAATAAACAATACCTGATCTAAAGTCTTCTATATTATAAACAGCATCTTTTGCATTAAGTAACTTATAGAAGATAACATTATCAACTGATATCTTAACATTATCCTTAGTAATTACTGATTGTGGTGGTACATCTAAAATTTGTTGCTTTGTTGAAACTCTCTTTCTAACAAAATCTACAAATGGAATCATAAAGTGCCATCCTGGCTCTAATGTCTTATGATATTGTCCAAACCTTTCTACTACATATAAATATCCTGTATTAACAATTTTAATTGATGATAAAATAGTAATTAATACAAATAAAATTACTACTGAAGTTATTACTAATCCTACAATTTTATCCATTTATTATTCCCCCTCTTTTTTTATGGTTAATTTTATTCCGTCTATGCCAATAATTTTGAAATACTCCCCTTTTTTAATTTCATCTCCATGGTTTAAAACAGTCCAGTAAATTCCATCTACTTTTGCTTTTGCTTTATCTTTAATGTCTTCTTCCGCTTCCATAACTCTTCCTATATAAGTCTCCTCCATTAATGGAGTTCTCTCAACAGCTTTCTTAAACTTTTTCTTAGCCCAAGGATACCCTAAAGAAACAGTTATTAAGTTTATAACTAGGAAAATCACTACTTGAATACCAAAGGATACTCCAAGTAACTCACCTATCATAGCAGCAAGAGCCCCAACTGCAAACCAAACAAATAAAAAATTACTAGTTATGATATCTATAGTTATTACTCCAGCTGCTACTATTATCCAAAATATTACTGCACCCATTATTTCCCCTCCTTTTTATTTTATTATATCACTATTTCATAATTATTGTATTTCCTAAGTGATGATTTTATTATACTATACATTTTAACCTTTTACAATATCTTTTTTACCCTTTTATAGGTTATCATATACCTTTTATCTGTATTCTTTTTAATTTTATTAGTATTTTCCATTCTTTTCTTCTCTTTTCATTGATTTTCTATTGTTTTCCTCTTATTATTTAAATAGTATATATCTTTGAATTTATTATATAAAAAGAGTTAAAATAATATTAACTAATTTTTTAGATTGGAGAGATTTTATGAATTTTATAAAGGTAGCTGCAGCATGTCCTGTAACTCGTGTAGCAGATATAGAATATAACTTAGATAATATATTAAAATGTTTAGACGAAGCTGACAAAAATTATGCAAAAGCAATAATTTTTCCAGAGCTATGTATTACATCTTATAGCTGTGGTGATTTATTTATGCAATATAATCTTTTAAATGGGGCAAATTTAGCTATAAAAAAAATAGTTGAAGAAAGTTCTGATTTAGATATGTTAATTGCTGTAGGAGCTCCATTAAATTACAAAAACGTATTATATAATTGTGCCTATATTATATTTAATGGAAAACTACTGGGAATAGTTCCAAAATCCTATATTCCAAACTATAGTGAATTTTATGAAAAACGTTGGTTTAGTGAAGGCCTTGGATTAATTGATGAAAAGGTAGATTTTGAATTTCAAAAAGAAGTACCTTTTGGAACTAATTTAATATTTAAATCTGGTACATATTGTTTTGGTTTCGAAGTTTGTGAGGACCTTTGGGTTACTATTCCCCCAAGTTCTTATCTTTCATTACTTGGAGCAAATATTATAGGAAATTTATCTGCTTCAAATGAACTAGTAAGTAAAAAAGACTACAGAGAAGCTCTAATTTCTAATCAAAGTGCTAGATCTATGTCTGCATATATTTATTCTTCTGCAGGAGTCCATGAATCTACTACTGATTTATTATTTAGTGGACACTTACTGATTGCTGAAAATGGAAGTATGCTTAAGGAAAATAATAGGTTCCAAAGAGAAAATGAAATAATATATTCTGATATAGATGTATTTAAACTTAACAGCGAAAGACTTAAGAATATCAGCTTTAGGGATGCTTCAAGAATAGTACCCTTTGAAGCCAATATTATAAATTTTGAATACAAGGAAAATAAAATAATTGTCTTTGATAGATACATTGATAAACATCCTTTTGTTCCTTCAAATACTAAGCTTAGAGAAGAAAGATGTAAAGAAATCTTTAATATTCAAGCTTCTGCCTTAGCAAAAAGACTTGAACATACTAATTTAAAGAAAGCTGTAATAGGCATATCTGGTGGACTTGACTCTACTTTAGCATTACTTGTAGTAGTTAAAACATTCAAATTATTAGGTATAGATAATAAAAATATTGTTACTATAACTATGCCTGGTTTCGGAACTACAGATAGGACTTATAATAATGCATTAACTTTATGCAAAGAACTTGGCTGTGATTTAAGAGAAATTAATATTGTTAAAGCTGCACTTCAACATTTTGAAGATATAGGTCATGATAAAAATATCCATGATGTGACTTATGAAAATGTTCAAGCAAGAGAAAGAACTCAAATATTAATGGATTTAGCTAATAAAGAAGGTGGATTATTAATTGGTACTGGGGATCTTTCAGAACTAGCCCTTGGGTGGTGTACTTACAACGGAGATCATATGAGTATGTACTCTGTAAATCCATCAATTCCTAAGACACTAGTTAGATATTTAGTTAGATATGTTGCTGAAAAAGAATCTACTAATGAAGTATCAGAAACTCTACTAGATATTTTAGATACTCCTGTAAGTCCTGAACTATTACCAAAGAGCGACAAAGGAGAAATTGTTCAAAAAACTGAAGATATAGTTGGTCCATATGAACTCCATGACTTTTATCTATATCACTTTATAAAAAATGGCTCCTCAAAAGAAAGAATATTATTCTTAGCAAAAGAAGCCTTTAAAGATGATTATAGTGAAGAAGAAATAAAAAAATGGTTAGATAAGTTTATTTATAGATTCTTTACTCAACAATTTAAAAGAAGTGCATTACCTGATGGACCTAAAGTTGGTAGTATATCTCTAAGTCCTCGTGGCGATTGGAGAATGCCATCGGACGCATCCTTCAACACTTTTAAATAGAATTAAAATGAAAAGAAAAATAGAGTATGCTTATGGAGCATACTCTATTTTTCTTAACTAACCAGTACTTACCATTTAAAATGCCCAACTGAAAATTTAGTCATGTACCACCAGCTTAGCTGGTGGCTTGATTAAGCCCTATAAGGGCATGAT
>OGSQ01000274.1_pt1 | contig 27588 bp, 26 predicted proteins | sample 1573921 | NCBI WGS metagenome assembly OGSQ01 (sample SAMN03295832, study PRJEB24534) | human gut metagenome | isolation source: fecal sample 7 from infant 4 | host: Homo sapiens | place: USA: Pittsburgh, PA | collected 2014-07 | reverse complement strand
ATATATAATTAGCTAGATAAATAAAAAAACTAGGGCTATATCAAAGTTAATTTGATAATAGCCAATAAAAAGAGAATTCATAAGATTGAATTCTCTTTTTTAAGTAATGAAAAAGAGCTATTTTAAGAAGGAGTTGTATATGATTAATCAGATATATTCAAACCAGCAATGTAAAAATGTAACCTAAAAATAAGTATATTTTTAATTATCACATTACAATATCGAAAATATGACAAATTAAAAGAACATCTTTAGAGTTTTTACATAATATATAATATATAGATAATCGATTTAGTGTATTAGGCTTTTTAACTAAAAGAGAAAAGTATCAATTAACTTTAAGAAATTATTGTAACCCTTTAGTACACCCTAAAAGATATCTTTGAATAAGTGACTTTAAAATAAGATTATAACTATAGAAATAAATATCAAGAAAAACTATAAATAATATATTACAAATAATTTATAATATAAAAGGGAGGATTCAATTTATGAATTCAATGTCAAGAGGATATAATGATTGTAATAGAAGAGAGCGTGAAGATGAAAAAAAATGTCCAACAATTATAAAGTGTGGATGTCCAAGTTCAACTCAAATTCTTGTAACTGCTGCTGCTCCAACAGCAACTGAGGTTGTAACTTCAGTTAATGTAGACAATTCTTGTATATGCGACCCAATTACTAAATTAGAATTTGCAACTATTATTTCTACTGTTGCAAATGGATTCGCAGGTACAGTAATTATAAGAGTATTTAAACAATGTGAAAGGAGAATTACTCGAGTTAATGTTGGACCAGTTTGGACTTTGAACATTGCTGCAAATTCTACAGTGCCATTATCATTCTTTGTTTGTGATTCTGATTCACGTGAAAATGATGGCTGCACTTACACAGTAGAAGCTACAATTACTGCAAATGCATCAGGTTCAGGTATTGTAACTTTTAATAATGCCACACTTGGAGCAATATCTACTTGTAAAAATAGTTGTCATAAATGCAGAAGAGACGAAGATAGATAGAAAAATAAAAAATAGATATTATAGACTAAAATAATCCCGAAGATAGATTTTCTACTTCGGGATTTTTTAATAAAAATTATATTTATCAGATAGGTTTTTATTTTAAAAGAACTAAAATTTATTAGACTTAATATAATATATTAAAGCATTTAAATAAGGTGGTAAAATGATATATTTAGATAATGCGTCTACATCTTTTCCAAAGCCTTCAAAGGTATATGATGAAGTAATAAATTGTATGAAAAACTATTGTGCTAATCCAGGTAGGGGATCACATGATATGGCAATTAAATCAGCACTTAAAATAATGGAGTGTAGGGATTTAATAGGTAGCTTATTCAATATAAAAAATTCATTAAATATTGCTTTTACTAGCAATGCAACTGAAGCTTTAAACATAGCTATCAAAGGAGTGCTAAAGAAGGGAGATCACGTAATTACTACTACAATTGAACATAATTCTGTATTAAGACCTTTAAACTCTATGTCAAGGCAAGGAGTTGACGTAACAATAGTACAATCTGATAAAGGAGGGTTTATAAATCCTTTAGATATAAAGGAAGAAATTAAAGTAAATACTAAAGCAATAATAGTTAATCATGCCTCAAATGTTCTTGGAAGTATTCAGGATATTAGAACTATAGGAGAAATTTCTAAAAAATATGGATTAATTTTTATTTTAGATGCATCTCAAAGTGCTGGGAGCATAAATATTGATGTTGAAAAAGATAATATAGATATTCTTGCATTTCCAGGGCATAAGGGATTGCTTGGACCACAAGGTACAGGCGGGTTATATATAAAAGAAGGAATAAATCTTAAACCCTTTAAAGAAGGGGGAACAGGTAGCAGTTCTAATCTTATGGTTCAACCAAAGGAAATGCCAGATATAATTGAAAGTGGTACTAGTAACACCCCAGGAATAGCTGGCCTTAGTGCAGGCGTTAAATTTATAAAAAAGATTGGAATTAGAAATATATATAATGAAGAAATTAAATTAATTAAACAATTATTAGAAGAATTAAGTAAGCTACCTTTTATAAAATTATATGGAAATAAGTCTATATATAATAGAGTGGCAGTAGTTTCATTTAATATTGAAGGAGTAGATTCATCAGTAGTAGGAGAACAGCTAAATGAAGCAGAAATTGCTGTTAGAACTGGTTATCATTGTGCAGCATTAATTCATAAATCTATTGGAACAGAGTATATGGGGACAGTTAGAATAAGCCCAGGATGTTTTAATACATCAAAAGATATTGAGGAGTTAATTAAGAATATAATTAAGATATATAAATTGAGATAAAGGAAGCAGAGTACATATAAATAATATATGTAATAAACATTAGGATGTGAAGTTATGGAAAGTAAGAGTAATTCAAATAATAAACATATAGAAAATAATCCTAGTGATCATGATAGACATGATATATTGGAAAAGGAACTAATGAAGCAGGGCAGAATAGAGGATTTAGATAGTATTATAGAACTTATGAATCCTCCTAAAGATATAAAAGAGATATGTAAGAATAAATTTAATGGAAATATAAAAGTAGCAATTGTAGGTGCTGGAGAAGCAGGACTTGCAGCGGTAAGTGAACCAAAAAAATAGGATGTAATATTACTATTTTGAAGCAAGCAAAAGGGGTGGGGGACGAGTATATACTTGCAAATAAGGTTGCAGAAGAAATAAATAAGAAAAATATATAAGCTATAAAAAATTAAAGGAGCTATTATAAAACTAAAGTTTTAGATTTATAGTAGTTCCTTTTCTTCTTAGTTAAGTACTTTATTATTTAAAGATTATAATGTCGACACTACTTTATAAGTAGAAAAAATAGGGCTAATCTAATTCATCATCATCAGATTGTTGATCATCTTGGAAGAGTGGATCTAGATGTTGATCAGGATAGAACTTAGGAATAGGTGATCTTTCAAAGATCTCACAAGGATCTTCATCAGGAATATCTTCACAAGGTTCTTTTGGTACTGGGCAATAGTCATAAGCTGGAATTAGAAGTTGAACTATAAGCTCACATTTTACTACTATATAATATCCGAGTGTTATATCTAGAACTTCATTGCAATGCTCATCTTGTACTATTTCACCATTCAATGCTTCTGCAACCATTTCAAGTTTAATAATATTAGTATCTTTTGGATACTCATCAGATGTATTAGTAGTTTCAACTATTGAGTCAGGACAATAGAATTTTCCTATAACATCAGTTCTGTTTATTTCAAAGAATTCAGTTTTAGTCTTTCCATCACAATCAATATAATCAGAGTAGAAAGATATTGTATAAGTTATTATAATTTTTTTATAGCCTGGATGTTTCTTTAAAGGAATTTCTTCTAAACAAACTAATTTTATTTTAAAATCTTTACTTGAAATATATCTTTTTGGATTCTCAAGTGGATCACTTCTTAATTCACAATCAGTTGTTTCAGTATCTGGTCCTTCATCATAAACTAAACATCTTTTAATTAAACATTGATCGAATACCTTAGGAACTTCAATACATACTAATTCAGCAGGATCAGGCAATCGGCCTTGCTTATTTACTAGTCCAGGACGTGGAACGAATTTCTTAAAGTTAATGGACATATATATCCTCCTTTATAAAATAATAGAATAAGCATTCTACAGCTTACAATATATGATATGAAATAATGAAAAAGTGGTGATATGAAAGATAGAATAATTTGGAATTTTTTATCATGTATTATCTGCATAATAATCATCTGGAATTAATATAATTTTATAAGGAAATTATGCATTTATTTTATGTAATAGTACTTTTAAAGGAGAGGATACCATGAAAGGAGTATATTCATGGGTTTATGTTGATTATAAGAATAACTTATGGAAATTTTCAATGAAAGATGATGGCGAGTTAAGTTATACTGTTATGTATAGTGAAGGGAAATGGACGAAAAGCAGTATTATAGATTCTAAAGCTACATCCTATAGTATATTCATAGAAGATGGTGGAGGTATCCATTTAGTGTACGGAAATACTAAAGGAGAACTTAGATATTGTACAATGAAGGATAATAAGTGGCTTGGGAAAACCATATATAATTTAGAAAATAAAGAATATGAAATAGAAAATATAAAAATGGTTATTATTGGATCAAATATGCATATTTTTTATTCTGTTATAAGTAATGATGGTAGTGATCACGGTTTAATTCTTCATTGTTTATGGAATGGTTCTAAAACTAATGTAACTAAAGTAGAGGATATCATTTTAAGAGAGGGTATTTATGATTATTATTCTATAAAAACAACATATAGAAATGATATATGCTTATTTTATTTATCAGATGATGGTGACGAGGTTTCATTTAATTATTCAATATTTCAAAATAATAGATGGAGAGAGTCAAAAAGGCTATATGGGATTCAGGGAGAGGAAATATATTTTGATGTTAAAATAGAAAATACGGGAATTCATATTTTAAATAAATCTAAAGAAAACTCTATTTATCACTTGGATCATGTCATTGTAGATTCTCATCAAAACCTAAACTATCTTAATATTTATTCAGGGAAAGAAGATATAAGAGATTCATTAATATTTAATAAAGATGATAAAATTTTTGCAACATGGTTACAAAATGATAGTATATATTATTCATTATTTAGTGGAGATAAGTGGGATGAACCTACATCAGCAATAAAGAATAGTGCAGAAGAAATTGGTAGGTATAACATATTTTTAGATGATAAAGGCACAAATTATATTTATTCAAGAAGTGTTTATGGCACTAAGGGGCTAGATTTATTTATATACGATCCAGTGGATTTTTTATATACAGTTAAGAGTGACTCCCGTAAAGAAAAGACAGAAGTTATTTTAAATAATAAAGAAACTAAGGTTTTTAAAGAGGAACTAGGAAGAGTAAAGGAAGAAAATAGAGTTTTAGCACAAAAAGTTGATTATTTAACTTCATTAGATAGAAAAAATCAAGAAAACGTAGAAAAGTATCAAATTCAGCTTTCAAGAGCATTAGAACAGAAAAGAAAAGCAGAGGAAAACTCTAGCATTTTTATTGAACTACAAAAAAAGTTACAAGGTGATTATGAAGAAGTAAGTAAAATTTTAAAAATAAAAGAAGAAGAAAATATCAAGATTAAAGGTTCTTTAGATAAATATAATAGTGAAATAAGCCTATTAAGAGGAAGACTAAAAAAGTATGAGCTTCAAGAAACTACTTTAAGGGAGGATATAATTTCTATTAATGAAAGTAATAATTCTTTAAGAGATGAAGTTAATATTTTTAAAGAAGAAAATGAAGACTTAACAAGGGAGATAATAGGGTATAAGAGGTTAGAGGAAGAGAATAAGGAGTACATTTTTAATTTAAAACAAATAATAAATGACTTAAAGGAAGAAATTTTAGTTATAAAAAAAGAAATATCATTATTGCTAGAAGAAAATAGAAGATTAAATACTGAACTTGAAATAGAAAGAAATCAGTCAGTAATGGAGAGGATTTTAAAAAGAAGATCATAGAATTAGAAACCTTTATAAATATGAACATAAAATAATAGTAAAATCTAAAGATGGATTGGAGAATAATTATGATAAAAGATGATTTTAGCTATATTATAGTCTTTACTTCTCATCATAGAGCTTTATATATTTATGATAGATTAAGATTAAAAAGTATAAAAAGTAAATTAGTCACAGCTCCAAATAAGGTTAATATAAGCTGTACTCAAGCCTTGAAAATTAGAGAAGAAGATAAGGAAACGGTTAGATTAGAGTTAGATAGAAATAACATTTATCCAACGGCAGTATTTAAAATTATTAAAACTAGTAAAGGTGAAGATTATGAATTAGTGGAGTAATACAAGGGAGAGGAGTATCCATGATTAATTCAATAAGTAAAAAATTATATTATGTATCTAGTATAGGGTTAGAAAAAGTCCTTGTAATTGATGGAGATAGTATGACTATTGTAAATGAAATTAATGTTGGATCAAGACCCCATGAAATTGCAGTAGATGAAAAAAACAATGTCTATATAGCTACTGATAGGAATGGTACAGTTACTATTATAGATTTTAAATCTAAGCAAAGCAAAAAATTCTATATGCCTAACAATGGGAATATTAAGGTGGATTTCTCCTCAAAGAAAATTTATGCTTGCAATACAGAAGCAATAGGTATTTATAATTTAATTACAGGTGATCTTATTGATAATATAAAAGGATTTATGGCTGTAGATAGTATATGTATAGATAAAAGAAGAAAGAGATTATATGCATTAGATATTTTTCAAAATAAAATAAATGTATATGATACAGAATCACATAAGCTTATAAAGGTATTTAATGATATAGGAGATACACCAAATTATATTCTTTTAAGTGATTCAGGTAAGTATGTTTATATTGCAAATAAGGGGATAAAAAGAGAGGAAAATAAGGGGAGCATATCTATTTTAGATATTGAAGATGAAAGTACATCATATATAAATTTTAGAGAAGGCTCAGTTATATCTTATTTAGAGGGTTATTCAAATATACTTTACGCAGTAAATATTGGGCTTAATACTATAGAATTTATTGATATAGTAAATAAGAAAATAATAAACTCAATAAAACCATCATCTGAAATTCCCCAAAGAATAAAATTATCTCAAGATAAGGAATTACTTTTAGTAATTAGTAAGGGAAGTGATGGACAAGGATCCCTAGATATAATTGATTTAAATAGAGAAGAGATAATTAATACATTTAGTATAAGTGAAAATAATTCTAATCCTTATGATGTAGGAATAATAACAGAGGGAATAGTAAATGAAGAAATTTTAACAGTTAGTATAGAAGATAAATGGAAGAATGAAGAAGGATGTACCATATTAGCTAAGAAACTTTTATCTACTTATAATGAAAAAATAATTTTCCATAAGGTTGAAGTAGAGGCGGATTTAAATAGGTATAAGGGATTAAATATAGAAGTAGTAACCTTTGAAGGTTGCAAGATAAGTGATAATACTAAAATATATGAAAAAATAGAAGGTAGAGAAGATTATATTACATTTAGGTTTGATTTCAATATTCCATACTATATAAAAGCAATTACAGAAGATAGGGAGAGGTTGGTCTTTAAGGGAAATTTAAATGGAAAAATGAAAGCTATTTTATATACCTCTCATAAGTTTAGTAGTGAAGATATAGAAATAACAGTTAAATCATCAACTAGTTTATTAAAAAATCCAGATATAATGGACAACTATATTAATTTAGATATAAGCACTTCAATATCAGTTTATGCAACTATAGAGGAACTTATAAATCTTCCTATATATGAAGAATCAGTAAGATATAAAGGAGAGTACACTAATGGAAAATAGAAAGAATAGCTATTATTTAGTCAGATATAAACCTAATATTTTATTAAAATTTTCATACAAAGAAAGCATAGGTATTTATTATGAGCTTATAAAAGATGGTAAAAGGTTAGAAGGAAAGATTATTCACAAAAGTGCATTTAGGCATTTTAATATAGTTTATTCTAAAGATTCATCAATAAATTTAATATGTCAGGATATATGTGGAGATATAATTTTGTATAAATTAAGAAAAGGTAAGTGGTCTTTTAAGGCATTACTTTATATGAAGTACAATAAGATATCTCCTATTAATTTTTATAGCTATGAAAATAATCAGCAGCTTAGGTTTTTATATAGTGATATAGACTGTTGTAAGGGTGAAATAATTTCTGTAAATTTTAATAAGTACTTAGAGTATGAATCTAATAATATCATACTTAGAGAAAATAATATAAATTATTTAGATTATAGGATTTTCTCAAATAGCGAAAATAATTTTATACTTATTTCTACAAAGGATTTTTCAAGAGAAAACTTAATTATAAGAAAATTAGATATTGAAGATGAAATGATACATTTTAAAGAAGAGATTATAATGGAAAACTATGAATATGAAGATATGAGTTTTTTACCTATAGACCAAAAGTGTCATTTTTTATTCCTAAAGGAATATGATAAATTAAGGACAATTAATTATAAGGTTTTTTACAATAAAGATGAAAAATATTATAGTAATGAATTTGAATTATTTAAGGGGATAGATATAAAATCTTGTATATTAGTTAAAGAAAGAGGATTAGTTTTTGCATTTTGGATCTGTGAAAATAATTTATATAGTGCTTTTTTAATAGATGAAGAAAAAGGTTTTTCAAGACCGGTAATCTATAGAAATATAAAGGGGGAAAATATAAAGAAAATATATTTATATAATGGGGATAAGACTATGGAGACATATGTTTTAGAAGATGCCTTAGAATTAAGATTAATTATTGAGGAGGTATTCGAAGAAAGGGTTTTTAATATTACCACAAATTATATTTAAAAAATTCATTAGACAGGGAGGTAATATAAATGGAATTCAATATACTTATTGGAGGAAGTGCTGGTCAAGGCCTTGATACTGTAAGTACCTTTATAGAAAAATCAATAAAGAAAGCTGGATTATATACTTTCTCTAATAAAGACTATATGTCAAGGGTTAGAGGAGGTCATAATTTTATTCAAATTAGATTTGGAGAAAATTTAGTATATTCTCATAAAAATAAATTAGATTTAATATTAGCTTTAGATGAAAATACAATAATTTATCATAAAGATAGGTTAAAAGATGATGGGATAATAATAGCAGATAAAAGTATAAAAAGTGATGAAAATAAAGTATTAAAGCTAGGACTTTTAGATGTTGCAAAATCTTTAGGATTATCAAAGGCATTTACTTCAGTTGCAGCTGGAGTAGTTTTAAAATATTTTTCAATAGATATAAAAGATACCTTTAATTATTTTAGTAATAAGCTTCCAGAAGATATAAAAAATAAAAATATAGAAGCAGTTAAATTAGGATATCATTTAATTAGGTCTAAATATAGTTTAAAAGGGAAGGATTTATCTAATCACTTATTAATAGATGGTAACAATGCCATAGCATTAGGATCACTAGCTGGTGGATTAAACTTTTATTCAGCTTATCCTATGACACCTGCTACTAGTATAATGACTTATTTAGCAAAAAGGCAAGTTGATACAAATATAGTAGTTGATCAAGCAGAAGATGAAATAGCTGCAATTAACTTTGCAATTGGAGCATCCTATGCAGGGGCTAGAGCAATGACAGGGAGTTCAGGTGGAGGAGTATCACTTATGGTTGAAGCTTTTGGACTAGCTGGAATAACAGAAACACCAGTTGTAGTTGTTGATTCACAAAGACCAGGGCCTGCTACAGGACTTCCAACTAGAACTGAACAAAGTGATTTAAGCTTTCTTTTAACTGCTGCACAAGGTGAATTCCCAAGAGCGGTAATTAGTGTTAGAAATGCAGAAGATGCCTTTTATAAAACTGTTAAGGCATTGAATTTAGCAGATAAATATCAAACATTAGTAATATTATTAACAGATCAATATTTAGCAGATTCTACTGTTATCATACCTAAGTATGATTTAAGTAAGGTTAAAATAGAAAGTTATATAGATGATGGTAATGATTTATTAGATGGAGAAGAATATAAGAGATATAAAATTACTAGTAATGGAATTTCTAAAAGAATGATACCAGGAAATAATAAGGGACAAACAGTATTAGTAGATAGTGATGAGCATACAGAGGAATCACATATTACTGAGGAAGCTGAAGTAAGAAATGCCCAAATGGAAAAGAGAATGAAAAAATTAAATTTACTTAAAGAAGAAGTGGAAGAACCTGAATTTATTGGAAAGGAAGACTTTGAAATTTTATTAGTAGGTTTTGGTTCAACTTATGGGGCATTAAAAGATGCTATTGAAGAGTTAAATAAAAATTCTAAAAAAGTATCAGCATTAAGTTTTGGAGATTTATATCCATTACCTGAAAAGAATTTAAGAGAATACTATTCAAAGGCAAAGAAGATAATAAATGTAGAACAAAACTATCTAGGACAGTTTGGAAAGTTAATAACACAAGAAACAGGAATATTAATGAATGGTAGTATTTTAAAATATGATGGAAGACAATTAAATGGAGAAGATATCATAGATGCTTTAGAGAAGGAGGGGATTTAATGCTAGACTTAAATATATATAAAAGTAATGATGAAAATGCTTGGTGTCCTGGATGTGGAAACTTTGGGATTTTAATTGCTCTTAAAGAAGCACTAGCAGAACTTTCATTAAAGCCAGAAGATATTGTGATGGTTTCAGGAATAGGCCAAGCTGCTAAAACCCCCCATTATATTAAGGCTAATGGATTTAATGGATTGCATGGAAGAGCATTGCCACCAGCCCAAGCTATAAAGATGGTAAATAAGAATTTAAAAGTTATAGTTACTAGTGGAGATGGAGATTCTTATGGGGAGGGTGGAAACCATTTTATTCATTGCATAAGAAGGAATGTAGATATGCTGCATATGGTTCATAATAATCAAATTTATGGATTAACAAAAGGGCAAGGGTCTCCAACTACAGGGAAAGGACATGTTACATCAATGCAATTTGAAGGAGTATATGTAGAACCTTTAAACCCTATAGCTCTTGCAATTAGTGCAGGTGCCACCTTTGTTGCTAGAAGTTTCTCAGGTGATAAAGTACATTTAAAAGAAATGATTAAAGCTGCAATAAATCATAAAGGATATGCTTTATTAGATGTAATGCAACCTTGTATAGTTTTTAATAAAATCAATACTTTTAAATGGTATAAGGACAGAATATATAAATTAGATGGTAGCTATGATGCAAGTAGTAAATTTAATGCTTTAGAAAAGGTAGAAGAATTTGGTGATGAAGGTATTCCTATAGGAATTATATATGAGGATAAAACAAAGAAAAGCTATGATGAGCTTCATCCAGTATTAAGTTCAGGTCTGAATTTAATAGATAGAAAGTGGCAACCAAAGGATACTGAAAAATTAATAGATGAGTTCTTATTTAATTAAGAATTAAAAATATAGAGGTAGATATTCCAATTTGAGAATATCTACCTCTATTTTTATAAAAACAATATATAAAAACTACAAGAAGTTATCTCTTGTGATTAAGTCACATAACTATTTAAGAATATAGGGTACAATTAATATAAGTTAAAAATTAATTTAGGAGATGATAAGATGTTTGGTTTATTTAATAAGAACACAGCAAAGGTTATAAATGTAAATGATATTGATAATTTAATAGGAAAGATTGATCTAATAGATATTAGAGAACCATTTGAATATAGAGGAGGAAGTATAAAAACAGCTAAGAATATTCCAATGGGACAGCTTTTAGAAGAGCCAGATAAGTACTTAGAAAAAAATAAAGAATACCATATTGTTTGTCAATCAGGAGGTAGAAGTCAAAGAGCTTGTAGTAAATTAACAGGTTTAGGATTTGATGTAGTAAATGTTGCTGGTGGAGTTGGCTCATATGCAGGAAGTAAAAGAAAATAGATTGGCTATTTTATAAAGAAAAAATGAAGAATAAAGAATTAAGAGTTAAGAATGAAGTAGAAAACTCCCTAAGGAGTCTTAGAAATTTTATTTTAGTAATTCATAAGAAATTACTAAAATAATTGTTAGCTGTTAATTGTTAATTATTAATTGAAAGGGTGGTTTTTAATGAAAAAAATATTAATAGTAGGTGGAGTAGCAGGTGGAGCTTCAGCTGCAGCGAGATTAAGAAGACTTAGTGAAGAAGATAAAATAATAATGTTTGAAAAGGGACCTCATGTATCATTTTCAAACTGCGCTCTTCCATATCACTTAAGTGGATTAATAGAAGAGGCTGATAAACTTGTACTTATGAGTCCAGAAAAGTTCAAAGCACAATATAATATTGAAGCTAGAGTAAGTAGTGAAGTTCTTTCGATAGATAGAAAGAATAAAGAAATAGAAGTAAAGAACTATTTAACTGGGGATATTTATAGGGAAAGCTATGATAAGTTAATTTTATCTCCAGGAGCAAAACCAATAGTACCTAAAATACCAGGAATAGATAAGGTTAATGTATTTACTATTAGAAATGTTGTAGATATAGATAAATTAAATAGATATGTTAAAGAACTTGAAGCAAAAGATATAGCTGTAATTGGTGGTGGATTTATTGGAGTTGAAGCTGCTGAAAATTTAAGAGAAGCTGGTTATAATGTTTCTTTAATTGAAGCTATGGATCAAATATTAAAACCTTTTGATTATGATATGGTACAAATTTTACACAAGGAAATGTACGATAAGGGAATTAACTTAATAGTAGGAGATAAGGTAGAAAACTTTGAAGAGAATAAAGTAGTTTTAAATTCAGGAAAGAAAATTACATCTAAGGCTGTAGTAATGGCTATCGGAGTTTCTCCTGAAATAACTTTAGCTAAGGAATCAGGTCTTGAAATTGCACAGACAGGGGCTATTAAAGTAGATAGCAATTATAAAACTAGTGATAATGATATCTATGCAGTTGGAGATGCTATTGAAGTTTATAATGCATTAACTCATTCTATGACAAAGCTATCATTAGCTGGTCCAGCTCTTAAGCAAGCAAGGTCAGTTGCAGATCATATTAATGGAAAAAGAGGTATTAACAAAGGTTATATTGGTTCTTCAGCCATTAAGGTATTCGATTTTAATGCAGCATCAACTGGATTGAATGAAGGACTAATAAAAGCATTAAATATGAATATAAACTATGATATTGTAAGATTAATTACTAATGATAAAGTAGGTATTATGCCAGATGCAAAGCCAATTCATTTTAAATTAATATATGAAGTTCCAACAGGAAAAGTTTTAGGGGCTCAAGCTATAGGTAAGGGCGATGTAACTAAGAGAGTAGATATAATAGCTACAGTTATTAAATTAGGTGGGACAGTAGAAGATTTAAAAGACTTAGAGTTAAGTTATGCTCCACCATTTAGCACAGCAAAAGATGTTGTAAATTATGCTGGATATATAGCATCAAACCTTTTAGAGGGAGACTTTAAGCAAGTTAATGTAGATAAAGTAAGAAAATTAGTTGAAGATAATGCTTATATAGTAGATGTAAGAGAAGTTAGGGAATTTGAAAATGGACATATTAAAGGAGCTAAGAATATTCCATTAAGTCAATTAAGAGATAGAGTAAATGAAATACCAAAGGATGTCCCAGTTTACTTACATTGTAGAACAGGACAAAGAAGTTATAATGCTGCATTAGCGCTTCAAAACCTTGGATACAATAATGTATCTAATATAACAGGAAGTTTCTTAGGTTTATCTTACTATGAATATTATAATGATATATTAACTGGAAGAGAACCAATAGTGACTAAGTATAATTTTAAATAAACATAAAGAGCTTATACAATTTAATTATTATTGCTTAATAAGTGGATAAATTGAAGCATATAAGATAGAAGAAGAGGTTGTTGAACTACAATTTAGTGAGACAACTTTTTCTATAAAAATTAATGGATAATAATTATTGTATAATAATTATTAAAAATAATTTCAGATTCAAATAAGGAGGATTTATTAATGAAACGTTTAGAAAATAAAGTAGCTATTATTACAGGGGGAGCACGAGGTATGGGTGCATCCCATGTAAGATTATTTGTAAGTGAAGGTGCAAAGGTTGTTTTCACAGACTTAAATGAAGAAGCAGGTAGAATATTAGAAAAAGAAATGGGTGGTAATGCAAGATTTATTAAACATGATGTTACCAATGCTGAAGGATGGGATAAAGTTATAGAAGAAACTGAAGGAATATTTGGACCAGTTAATATTTTAGTGAACAATGCTGGTATATCCATGAATAAATCTATTTTAGAAATAACTGAGCAGGAATACAGAAAAATTGTAGATATAAATCAGATATCTGTTTTTCTTGGAATTAAAGCAGTAGCTCCTTCGATGAAAAAAGCAGGAACTGCTTCAATAATAAATATTTCATCTATAAATGGTATAGTAGGTGGAGCAATTGGTTATACAGATACGAAGTTTGCAGTTCGTGGAATGACAAAGGCAGCAGCACTTCAATTATCACCATTTGGAATAAGGGTTAACTCAGTGCATCCAGGAATAATAGAAACGCCAATGGTTATTGAAGGAGACTCATATGAAGCAATTAAGCAGCTTTCTAATCAAATTCCAATGAGGAGAATAGCTAAACCTGAAGAAGTTTCAAATTTAGTTCTTTATCTTGCTTCAGATGAATCAAGATATTCAACAGGAGCTGAATTCATTGTAGATGGTGGATTAACTGCAATGTAGATTAAGTCAAGATATTTAAGTGATTAAGTATTTACCATAATAAGTCCATATAAAATAGAGAAGAAAAGCTTAGTGTTAATCACTAGGCTTTTCTTTATGAGGAATACTGATTAGTGTTGTCTAATATTAGAAACTATAAATCTTAAAGCTATGGATACTATTATGGGGGGAGGAAGATGAAGAAAAGTATTATTTCTCATCTGAGGATGTCTGATGAATACAAATATAAATATAGGATAACTACAAATTGAGAACTTATATAATAAAGAAATCTAAGTTTTAATAATTATTGATATAAATATTTTATAATAATGTGCTAAAATATAGTGTATAAGATAATATATGTAAGTATAATTTTTACTTTTTAGGAGACTATATTTGTAGTTAATTTATGGGTTAATAAATTTATAAAGTAGGATATAGGTTTATCTTAAAGAAAAATATAAATAGAAAATGGAGAGTGACATTATGAAAAAAGTAGAAGAAAGATTTTTAGAATATGTAAAAATAAATACAAAATCAGATGAAATAACTAGAGTAACTCCAAGCACTAAGGGACAATTAGTATTAGCTGAGAAGTTATGTAATGAATTAAAGGAATTAGGATTAAAAGATGCAAGAATAAGTGAGTTTGGATATGTTTATGCTACATTAGAGAAAAATTGTAATAAAGATATACCTACAATTGGATTTATAGCTCATATGGATACAGCACCGGATTATAGCGGAGAAAATGTTAATCCTCAAATAGTAGAAAATTATGATGGAGGAGATATTAAATTAAATGATTCAGAAGTATTATCTCCAAAGTTTTCACCAGAATTAAAGCAATACGTAGGTCAAAGATTAATTACTACAGATGGAACTACACTTTTAGGAGCAGATGATAAGGCTGGACTTGCTGAAATAATGACAGCAGTTGAATACTTAATTAATCATCCTGAAATAGAGCATGGAGATATAAAAATAGGTTTTACTCCTGATGAAGAAATTGGTGAAGGTGCTGATCACTTCGACGTTGAAGGCTTTGGAGCAGACTTTGCTTACACTATGGATGGAGGAAGAATAGGAGAACTTGAATTTGAAAACTTTAATGCAGCAGGATTAAAAGTTAAAATCAAAGGAGTTAACGTTCATCCAGGATATGCTAAAGATAAGATGTTAAATTCTATAATGGTGGCTAATGAATTTATTAATAGTCTTCCATTAGATGAAGTTCCAGAAAAGACAGAAAAGTATGAGGGATTTTATCACTTAACAGATATTGAAGCAACTGTTGAAAATACTACTTTAAGTTATATAATTAGAGACTTCTTTACAGATACTTTTGAAGCAAGAAAAAATAAGATAAGAGAACTTGAAAAAGAATTAAATAAAAAGTATGGTGAAGGTACAGTAGTAGCTGAAATTAAAGATCAATATAATAATATGAAAGAAAAAATAGAACCTGTAATGCATATAATTGAAAATGCAAAAGAAGCAATGATTGAAGCTAATGTAACTCCTAATATTAGACCAATAAGAGGAGGAACTGATGGAGCTAGATTATCATTTATGGGGCTTCCAACTCCTAATATTTTTGCAGGTGGAGAAAACTTCCATGGTAAGTATGAGTATGTGCCAGTGGAATCTTTAGAAAAAGCTGTAGAAGTTATAGTTAATATAGTAAAAAGATATAGTAATAGCGCTAGCGCATAATGAAAAATTAAGAATTAAAAATGAAGAATTGTGGAAAAAACTCCTTTTAGAGCTTTGGGAATTAAATTAATAAGGGGGCTGCAGATGCAGCCTCCTTATTGATAGTTTTATTTATAAAATTTTAATCATCTATTTCTTCAAGATTAGTTATTTCAATAGCATTTTCATTATTTGCTGAATTTGCTTTAGAACTTGTCTCTTTTTCTGATAAGTCAGGTGAAACTTCGTTTATTATTGAAGACGGATTTATATTTAGGTTATCCTTATTAACAAAGTTCTTTAAGGCGCTAGATAAATCTATTCCTGTTAAATCCTTTAAAACTTCAAATCCATTAGCAGCTACATCAGTTACTATTTTTGAAACCTTTGAAGCGCCTTGGCTGCCACCATTATCTATAACAGTTAATTTATCTATTTGTTCTAGTGGACTTGCAACTTCCTTCATTACGTCTGGTAATCTATTTACTACCATTTCAACTATTGCTGCTTCTCCGTATTTAGCCATAGCTTCAGCTAATTTATCCTTAGCTTCAGCTTCAGCAAGACCCTTAGCTTTGATAGCTTCAGCTTCAGCAAGACCTTTTGCTCTTATAGCATCAGCTTCAGCAAGGGCTTGTAATTTTTTAGCATCAGCTTCTGCGCTTGCCTTTACTCTTATAGCTTCAGCTTCAGCCTCTGCTTCTCTAATTGCTTGAATTTTATGAGCTTCAGCAGCAACTTCAACTTCATACTTTTTAGCATCTGCAGGCTTCTTAACTTCAGCAATTAATTTCTTTTCTACAACTACAGCTTCCTTTTCTGCAAGAGAAGCCTGTTGTTCAGCTAATAATGCATTATTTTCAGCTTCTTGTAATTTATAAGCTACGTCAGCATTAGCCTTTGCCTTATCTTGCTCTGCTCTAAAAGACTCTAGCTTAATTTTTTTATCTCTTTCACTTTGAGCTATTTCTGTTTCAGATTCGAGCTTTGCCTTTTGTCCTTCTCTAGTAGCTATGGCAGTTTTTATCTCAGTATCTCTTTTTCTTTCAGCTTCTGCTATATCTGCTTCAGACTTAGCAGCTGCAATTTGAGGCTTAGCTCTATTTTCTAAGTAGCCTCCTTGAGTACTAATTTTTAATATTGTATAAGAAATTAACATTAATCCCATGGAACCAAGTTCATTTCTAATATCATCTTCAATTCTTTGCTCAAAAGAAGATCTATCTTCATTAATTTGTTCTACTGTTAAAGTAGATACTATACCCCTAAGTTTACCTTCCAATATTTGTTCAACTATAGTTCTAATAACATTAACAGTATTTTTTTCCCCTCCATTAGAAAATTGTTCAACAGCTTTTAAAACATTTTCAGAATCGTTTCGGACCTTAACAACAGCAGTACCAACAATATTAACAAATATACCTTGTTTTGCAGGTGCTTCACTTACATCTGTGGTCATAGATATATTTTCTAATGAAATAGTAGAAGCTGTTTCTAATAGTGGAATCATTAATCCTCCTCTGCCCAATAAGACTCTTTTTCTTAAGCCTGTGATTACCATAGCCTTATCTGCTGGAACTCTTCTCCAGAAAGATAAGAACAGTATTATTACTACTAAAGCAATAATAATATATGGTAAGTACTCCATAACCGTACTTAAAACATTATCCATAAGTAGCCTCCCAATTATAAATTATCAATATAATTTTATCATAAATTTATAAAAATACCAAAAATAAACAGTTGAAATTTTAAATAATATAATTGATAGTGTATAATAATCATTAAGAAGAAAGGAGAGTAATATGAAATTTAAATTTAAATATTTTATCATTTCAGTATTGATTATTTCTGTAGGATTATATATTTACGCTACATTTCCTAGAAGTGGGACTACTTACGAGTTAGTTCTTGATAAATATAATAATACAGAATTTTCAACTATAAATATAATAGTTAATAATGAAGAATATAAATTCAAAGATATGAACGAAATAAATATTTTCATAGATAAACTAAAAAGTATAAAAATAAAAGAAGGTAAAATTAAAGAAGATATAAATAGTGAAATTGAAGTTAGAATGTATTCAGAAAACTTTTCTGAAAAATTAGGGTTCACAATTCTTGATAATAAATATTTAAGGTTTTACGGTAGTGAAAATGGAAGGTATAAAACTGCAATATATAAAATTGTAGAAGAAACAAATATAGATGAATTAATAAATAATATTAAGGGTGGAATTGAGGTTAAAGAGGGATAATTAATGAAAACTATTATTTTAATACTACTTTATGCAATACCGGCTATTATATTATATTTTATGATAAAATTTGCAGTGAAAAGGACTATAAAAGAAAGTATGGAAGATATTGAAAGTAGCATGAAAAATCAATAAAATCAGCTTTAAATGAAAGAGATTTTAAAATAGGAGAGTAAAGATGAATATAAACTTAAGATTATTGACAATAGAAGATACAAATGAATATTGGGAAGTTGGATTTAAAAATCCAGATAAAGATATGTTTTATTATACAGGGACTACCCATTATCCAACTAAAGAAGAAATAAAAACTTTTGTAGAGAAAAGTACTAGCGATGATGAAAGAAGACATTTTCTTATATGGGGTAAGGAAAATAATATATTAGGTGAAGTAGTTCTTATGGATATAGATGATGAATATAGAAGTTGCGGCTTTAGAATTGCCATATTTAATAAAGAAAATTTTAATAAGGGAATTGGATATAAAGCTACAAAGGAAGCTTTAAAAGTTGCATTTAATGAAATGAATTTACATAGGGTAGAGCTAGAAGTTTTTGATTATAATTCAAGAGCTAAAGCAATGTATGAAAAAGCTGGTTTTACAGAAGAGGGAATAAAGCGAGATGCATTATATATAAATAATGAATTTCATAATGTATATATAATGTCTATTCTAAAGAATGAGTTTATGGAGGGGAATAATTGGAATTTAAAACATTAATAAAGGAATCTAAAGGTATTGCTATTACTGTAGTAGGAAGTTTGATAGTAGCATCATTAATAAATACTAAGGTTTTTGCTATGGCTAAAGTAGAACATGAATCTATGGAAAATACACTTTATAGTAATGAAAGACTATTGTTAGATAAGTTAAGTTATAATTTTCAAAATCCACAAAGAGGAGATATAATAGTTTTTATTAAGAATGAAGAAAAGGGCAATATTCTAGAAGAAAGTTATATATTTATGAAAGAAGTTGCTTCATTAAAATATGTTACAGATACAAGAGTAAGATATGTAAAAAGGGTAATTGGAGTGGAAGGAGATGAAGTTGATATAAGAAATGGTTTTGTATATGTAAATGGTGAAAAATTAGATGAAGCCTATGCAAAGGGTGAAACTTATAATAAAAACATCTCTCTTCCACTGAAAGTCAATGAAAATGAATTATTCGTATTAGGTGATAATAGGGAAGTAAGTGAAGATAGTAGAGGTTTTGGTGTTATTAAAATAGGACAAGTTGAAGGAAAAGCCTTATTTAGAGTGTCTCCAATGGAAAGGTTTGGATCTATAGAATAAAAATTAAAATAATAAATTTAAAAATTATAATTTAAAATTGAACTGTGTAATATTTATGTTTAATAAAAGGATACACAGTTCAATTTTATTTTATAACTAGAATAAAATTTATTAAAATAAATTTAAAATTTTACATATATTTAATGTACTTTGTAAAAAAGGATGGTATTATATTATAGTAACTCAATAAATATTTAGTTCATATTATTTTTGGAATAACATGGCATGCCATATTTTAAAATGATAATATAATATTGTTTTAGAGTAACATATGATTATATTACAACATGGCACGCCATGTGGGAATATTTTTAAATTAAGAGGTATTCTATATTAATTTAAAAGGAGACTTAAGTAAATGTCTAAAAATATAGCTATGTATAAAATTATAAGGGAAAGTATAGTACAAGATATCCTTAGTGGGGTTTATGAGAGTGGGGATATGATAAATGGACAAGATTATTATGCAAAGATGTTTAATGTAAGTAGAGCAACTGTTAGAAGAGCTATTGATGATTTAGTAGAAAAACAAGTACTTTATACAGAAAAAGGGAAGGGAACTTTCGTAAATAAAATGCGTAATAATAAAGAGCGTGAAAGAAGAAAGTTATCATTTAGTGAGTCACCACGTAAGAAAACCCATAAATTTGAAACTGTAATTGATGCTATGGATTATCAAAAGGCAGACAACAGAATTGCAAAGCAACTACAAATAAATGTAGGAGATGAAATTGTAAAAATACAAAGAATTAGAAAAGTTGATGGGATAGCAGAAAACTATCAGACTAGTTATCTTAATTGTGAGTTAGTTTCTGATATAGATTTTCAATCAGAAGATTTAAATAATAAATCTTTATTTGAACTTCTTAGAGTAAAATCTAATTTAATTCCGAAATACTCTGATGAGGAAATAAGAGCAATTTCTTGTCCGAAGGAAATTGAAGGGAAGTTGCCCATCGAAGAAGGTGAACCAATATTATTTATTAAAAGAGTTACATATACAGAAGAGAATAAAGTGATGGAATATTGTGAGGACTATGAGTGCTCTGATATTAAAGGGCTTAAAGTAAGAACTTTTACATCATAGAAGAGGAGGTAATTGTATGGATATTAAGCTTATAGTAAGCGATATCGATGGAACTTTAATAGATACAAATGAAGAGTTAAAAGAAGAGTTTCATAAGCTTAAGAACTTTGTAAAAGAAAATAATATACCTTTTACATTAGCTACTGGGAGATGTTATGATGAGGTTCATGATTTTATTAATGAATTTGAAGTAGATTTACCTATAGTTGTAAATAACGGAGCAGGAGCTGTAAAAGATGGCAATTTCATTTGGGAGACTACAATGAAAGCCAGTATTTTAAGACAAGCTATAGAATATGCTGATGAGCTTGAGATGGTAATTGTAACTAGTGATGGTATATCAAACAAATCATATAGACATAATGATTACATAAGAAATCAAATTAAGAAGTTTGGAAGATATGAAGAGATATATAAGCCTGAAGGGGAAGAATGGGATACTGCAAGTATACAAAAGCTCTTAATAATAGACCCATTGCCAGAGGGACGTATCGATTCCGTATTAGAAAAATTAGAACCATATAAAGATATGTTAAATATCGTTAAATATAATGACAGATCTGTAGATATTATGCCTGCATCTACCAATAAAGCTGAAGGTGTACTTAATATAGCAAGAATTTTAAATATAGATTTAAAGAATATTATGGCTATAGGAGATGCAAAAAATGATATAGAGATGATAAATATGGTTGGAGTTGGAGTAGCAGTATCGAATGCAGATCCAAAGCTAAAAGAAGTAGCAGACTATGTATGTGATTATCCTAATGCAGGTGGTGTGCTACAAGCAGTTAAGAAATTCTATAAGTTATAAAATGGAGTGTGACAAAAGTAGAATGAACAAAAATAAGACTTTTATAAAAAAGATAGAACCATATTTATGGTTAACACCTGCTTTTTTACTATTCGTGGTATTTGTATTTTATCCATTTATAAAAACACTTGTAAATAGTTTTTTTATAGTAGATAGATTTGGAAATTTACATGAGTATGTAGGATTTAATAATTACAAGTATGTATTAAAAGATGAAAACTTTATAAAGTCAATTGGTAATACAATTTGGTTTGTAATATTAACAGTACCTATTTCTAAGGTATTTGGTCTTTTACTAGCATTGTTAGCTAATAAAAAGAGAAAGACATCTGTGTTTTATGAGACAAGCTTTGCAATACCAATGGCTATGGCTTCTTCAGTAACAGCTATGATATTCCAACTTTTATATGTTCCTTCTCTAGGATTTATAAATGGATTTTTTGGAATAGATGTACAATGGCTAAATGATCCTAAAGTAGCAATGATAGCTCTAGCTATAATTCAAATTTGGTTATCTACAGGATATGCATTTATCTTTATGCTATCAGCTGTAAGAAGTGTGCCAGAAGAATTAATAGAAAGTGCTGATTTAGAGGGTGCTTCTGCATTACAAAAAATTATAAAAATATATTTACCAATAACATCACCAACAATGTTCTATTTAATAATAACAGATTTAGCATATGGAATGATGATGATGAGTTTAATGAGTATATTAACCAATGGTGGGCCTTATGGTTCAACTCAAACAGTAATACAATACATATATAATCAAATAACAGGAATAGGAAACTTTACTGATGCCAATCCAGCAGCAATAATAGCGTTTATTATTACGTTTATATTTACAATGATAGGATTTGCTTGGGAAAAGAAAGGGGTAAAATATTAATGAAAAGAAAACAATTGAACGATTACTTTATTCAAATTATTTGTATAATTGTAGCATTAATTATACTTTTTCCAATATTATATGCAATTTCTGTTTCATTTATGGAAGCGGAGGATATATTATCAAATCCACCTAATTTATTACCTAATACTGTGACGTTTGAGAACTACATAACAGCATTTATGAGAACTGATTTAATTAGATATATGTTTAACTCATTTGTAGTAGCGTTAATAGTTAGTATTTCAAGAGTAATCATTGGTATGATGGCAGCCTTTGGGTTTTCATTTTTCGAATTTAGATTTAAGAAAGTATTGTTTATGCTAACTATGACAACACTTATGATTCCACCTGATGTTCTTATAGGTTCTAACTTCCAAACTATTTCTAAGTTAGGTCTTGTAAATACATACTTAGGTATGTCATCAATATTCTTAGTTTCAGCAGCTAATATATTTTTATTTAGACAAAATTTCTTAACTTTTTCAAAGAGTTTAAGAGAAGCAGCAGCTATAGATGGATGTGGAAATATTAAGTTTTTTACTCAGGTGTTAATTCCTATAACTAAACCTATTTCAGTTACAATATTCATTTCTTCATTTGTTAACATGTGGAATCAATATGTATGGCCAATGTTAGTTACAAATCAAAATGAAATGCGTACTATTCAAGTAGGTATAACAATGTTAAAGGATAGAGAATCATCTATATTTGGTCCAGTAATGGCGGGGGCGGTAATAGCATTAATTCCAACAGTAATTATATTTATATTATTCCAAAGAAAAATTGTTTCTGGAATGATGTCAGGTGCTGTTAAAGAATAAAACTATTGATTTGAGAGGACGTAGAACAAAAAATGAAAAGATTAGTAAGTTTCATTCTGTTGATATCAGTATTATTAACAGGATGTTCGATTGGTTCAAAACAAAGTGAGACTGATTCTGATGGTATTACTGAAATAACATTTTGGCATTCAATGGATGGTGTTTTTGGAGATATAGTTAAGGAACAAATTGATGAATTTAACAATACCATAGGAAAAGAAAAAGGCATAAAAGTAACTGGAGTTTTCCAAAGCTGGCCAGGAACAACATCTTTAATGACAGCTATGTCAGCAGATGATATTAAGAATATGCCAGATGTAATTCAGTTATATGGTGAAAATGTAGATATGATACGTGATTATGAGCGTACAGTTTGGGCAGAAGATTTTATAAATAATGAATCATCAAGAATAAAGAAAGAAGATTTAATAGCAAATACAGTTACTGCTCAATCAATTGATGGAAAGATGATAGGTGTACCTTATACAGCATCATCATTAATGCTTTATTATAATATGGATTATTTAAAGGAAGCTGGATTCAGTGAGCCACCAAAAACTATAGCAGAAATGGCCGATATGATGAACAAGATATCAGAAAAGACAGAAGCGGAAAATGGTCTTAATGTGGCTATTAATCAATATGAATTAGAAAGCTTTATATCAATTCAAGGTGAAAATGGAACATATTTCGGAAATAATGAAAGTGGTCATAATAAGCATATGACTGAATTCTCTGAGGAAGGTAAAGAAGCGCTTAAAAATTTCTTATCAGAGTGGGAGAAGGTTATAGAAACTGGAGTATATAAGCCAGTAACAGATAGTATAAATGAAGAGTTTTCAAAAGGTCTTCATGCTATGACAATAATGACAAGCTCTCGTATTCCAACAATAGCAAAGTTAGTTGGAGATTCATTTGAATGGGGTGTTACTTCAATTCCAACAGTAAATGAGGGAGATGTAGTGGGAGCATACCCTAGTGGTTCAGGATTATATATAATGGATAGAGAAAGTGAAGCTAAAAAGAAAGCTGCATGGGAATTTGTTTCTTATATGGCATCTAAAGAAGCGCAGGTAAAGTGGGTAGGAAGAACTGGTTATACTCCAGTTAATATACAAGTACAAGAGTTAGATGAGTACAAAAACGCAGTAGAAGTAGAGCCAAGATTACAAAATGCTATGAATAATTTAAGTAATACACCAAATACTGTAGTTCCATCCTTTACTCCAAATTCTAATGCAATAGGAATTATTATTAAGGATGCAATGAGGGCTTTTGGTTCAGAATTAATAACTAAGGAAGAAGCGTACGATGAAATAGTAGAGGGAATAGCGAAATCCATTGAAGTTTATTATCGTGCTAACCCGGTAGGTAGAAATGACTAAATTAGAAAAGCATAAAGTAATTATAGATTGTGATCCTGGTGCTGATGATGCATTAGCAATAATGCTAGCGTTGAACTCTGAGGAGATAGAGGTTTTAGGAATTACTACAGTAAGTGGTAATTCCCCCCTTGAGATTTGTACTCAAAATGCTTTAAATATAATAAACTCTTGTAATAAAAAAAATATTCCTGTTTTTGCTGGTGAAGATAAGCCAATAAAAAGAGATATTGAATTTACAGATGAATACTGTGGTAAAAATGGTGTATGTGAATATGAGTTTAGAAAAAGTGACAAATTAGTAGAGAGGGTAAATGCTATTGATTTTATATATGATAGTGCTATTAAGGAAGAAAAACTTACTATTATATCAATAGCTCCTATGAGTAATATAGCAAAAGCTTTAATTAAATATCCTAATCTTAAGGATATGAATATAGAAATAATAACTATGGCTGGATATTACAAAGTAAATAGTAGTGTTAATGCTAAGCGTAGTGAATGGAATGTACTAGTAGATCCAGAAGCTTTTGAAATAGTATGCAACTCAGGTATTCCTATGTATAGCTTAGGCCTTGATGTTAGTTCTACTTTAAAAAATGAATATATAGATGAAATTATAGAAAAGGGCAATAAAAGCGAGAAAATGGAGTATTTAATTCATGCTAAAGATTTCTATTTAAGCAGGAACTTAACTCCTAAAAGTTTATTAGTTGATTCATTACCTATAGCTTATATTATAGATAACTCTATAGCGAAGTTTAAATTAGGTAAAGTTACTATGAAATATAAAGATAAAATAGATTGCGATATAATTAAATTTAACTTAAGTGAAGATAAAGCAAATATATATGCAGCATATGAATTAGATTTAGATCGTTTTATAGAAATTTTAATTGAAAGGATATTTAACAAATGAAGTTAGCGACATCTACAAATATAGTATGTGATAGACCAGATGGGAGTGTATTTTCACTACCTAAAACTTTAGAGTTAGCAAGCCAAGCTGGATTTAAAAGGTTTGATATGAACTTTTGGGATTGGGCTCTTCCTCACTCTCCATTTTTAACTGATGAATGGGAGAAGTGGATTCATGAAGTTGCTAATTCAGCAGCGAAATTAGGAGTAGAATTTGGACAGTGTCATAGTTATACATTTAACTTTTTAAATCCTAATTTATCTGAAGAAGAATATAATTATCACCAAATGCTTACAAAGAGATCTTTAGAATGTTGTAGCATATTGGGATCAAAATTATGTGTAACTCATCCAGACACAGATTTTCAAGCTATGGATTTAGTTAAAAGCTCAAAGGCTAAAAATATTGAGTATTTTAAGGGGTTATTAGAATATGCATCATCATTTAATATGAGTCTTGCTTTAGAGAATATGTGTGATTTTAGCATAGCTCCTAAACGTAAATATTGTGCAACACCAGAGGAACTAGTAGATTTTGTGGATGAATTTAATGATTCTAGAATAGGGATATGCTGGGATTTTGAGCATGCTGATATTATGAAGCAAGACCAAAGAAAATCACTTCTATATATGGGTAATAGACTTAAAGCAACTCATGTATCAGATACACATAGTTCTACAGATACAGATCTTATGCACGTGATGCCTTTATTTGGAACTGTAGAATGGAAAGAGGTTATGAGAACTCTTAGGGAAATTAATTATAAAGGTGATTTCAGTTTTGAAGCGCATAACTATGCAAATAGACTTCCAGATGAACTTTTACCAGCAGCTTTAAGGTTAAGCTATGAAATTGGCAAGTATTTAATGAAGTTATAAAGTAATTCTTATCTTCAGGTGGAGTTTTCTTAAAAAGTAGAGAACCGAAATCTTGCATTTTGTGTGAATCACTTTCACAGAGTACAGGATGCCTACTCCACCTGAAGGTTAGAAGAACTAATCCAGGCGAGTAGCAGTGCTTAGCTCCCACTTTAGAAGGGGGAGTGTTAGCAATGGTAGCGATCGGATAAATAATTATAAAAAACTAAGGAGAAAAATATGTCTAGCGTAACGTTAAAAAATATTTGTAAATCATATAATAAAAATGTTCAGACTGTAAAAAACATTAATATTGATATTAAAGATAAAGAATTTATAGTTTTAGTAGGACCATCTGGATGTGGTAAGTCTACTACACTTAGAATGATTGCTGGACTTGAAGAAATAACTTCAGGTGAACTATATATAGGAGATAAATTAGTAAATGATATTCATCCTAAAGATAGAGATATAGCGATGGTTTTCCAAAACTATGCATTATATCCTCATCTATCTGTTTATGAGAATATGGCTTTTGCATTGAAGATTAGAAAAACTCCAAAAGATGAAATAGATAAGAAGGTAAGAGAAGCAGCAAGAATACTTGATTTAGAAAAGGTACTAGATAGAAAACCTAAGGCTTTATCAGGTGGACAAAGACAAAGGGTAGCTCTTGGACGTGCTATTGTAAGAAATCCTAAAGTATTCTTAATGGATGAACCTTTAAGTAACTTAGATGCAAAGCTTAGAACTTCTATGAGAGCAGAAATAAGCAAATTACATAAAACTCTTAATAGTACATTCATCTATGTTACACATGACCAAGTAGAAGCTATGACTATGGCGGATAAGATAGTTGTGCTAAAAGATGGTGAAGTGCAACAAATGGCTACTCCTAAGGAGATTTATAATAATCCAAGTAATATGTTCGTCGCAGGATTTATTGGATCACCTCAAATGAACTTTATAAATGTTACTATAAAAGAAACAAGAGGAGAGCTATATGCAGTTAATTCTTATTTAAATATAGCTTTAACTACTGAAGCGAAGAAAGTTCTTACTGAAAAAGGATATATAAATAAGGAAGTTATTCTTGGAATAAGACCAGAGCATATTAAGAATGATGAATCTTTTATAAATGATAATGGAGATACAGTTTTTGAAGCCTTAGTAGATTTTAATGAGTTAATGGGTTCAGAAACTTATTGCTACTTAAAAGCTGGTAATACATCTATCACTGCTAAATTTGATGGAAGCTTTAGTGTTAAACCAGGTGATAGAATAAAGCTTGCTATAGATAAAAA
>OGSQ01000273.1_pt1 | contig 27654 bp, 27 predicted proteins | sample 1573921 | NCBI WGS metagenome assembly OGSQ01 (sample SAMN03295832, study PRJEB24534) | human gut metagenome | isolation source: fecal sample 7 from infant 4 | host: Homo sapiens | place: USA: Pittsburgh, PA | collected 2014-07 | reverse complement strand
TAAATAGATACAATAAGATAAATAAAATATAATCAATATATAATGATATAATCAAGAAGATATAATAACTGTATCAATTAATACAAATAGAATTAATAAAATCCAATAAATCAATAATAGATAATAAAATAATAATAGAAGTAGATATAAATATAATCTATCAATAAGAGAAATACATAGAAAAACAAATATGTAAGAAGGTAAAAATCAAGAAAGTAAGAATCAATAATAAGAGTAAAAATAAAGGCATGAAAAAAGAATAGAGAATAGATTAATAAGAAGTTATAATAACTATACCAATTGACATCAATAGAGTTAAGAAAGTTTAATAAATTACAATAGATAATAAAATCACTCAAAGAGAAGTAGATAAAAAATTAAATCTGCCAATAAAGAGAAATACATCAGAAAGCAACAATAGCATACTAGAAAACAGATATTTCAGAAAGTGAAAATAAATAATAACACTCAAAATAAAAACAACAAAGAAATAGTAAATCAACTGTTTTAAATGATGTAGTCAAATATATATTATAAATCTGATTAAAGAGTTAATGTTTCTAATAAAAAGAAGCATTAACTCTTTTTTATATTTTAGGAGGAAGTGTTATATGAATAAGTCAGATTATAATGGAGTATACGAAGAGTTAGTTGAATTACTAGGATTAGAAAATACATTAAAAATACATAAACATTTCAGAGGGCAACAAGTGAACTTTCCAATGAGATTATATTCTAAAGAGTACATAGAAGAATATCTTATAAAAAATTACAATGGTAAGAACTTGAAAGAATTATCTAAGAAGCTAGATTATACAACCAATTGGTTGAGGAAGATGTTAAATAAGATTGAATTTAGTTAATGTAGTATTGGACTGATAGAGGTTGTAAGTAGGGCTAACTTAGGTTGAATAGAAGTAAAGAAAATCAATAAGTTGGACGTAAGGACATATTAAATTTCCAAATAGGGGTAAAAAGAGTTACATAAAAAGAGAATGTAAGTAAGAAAAGAGTGGAAGCACTATGCGACCATACGTCCAAGAGCAATGAAATCAATAATTGAAGAAGAAGGTAATAAGTCCTAAATGGAACCAGAATCAAGACTAAGATGTATAATTACCGTAAATCCCGCAAACCCGTAAAAAATAATATGTCTATAATAAACAGGAGAAAAATAAATAAGTTTTTTATAACAATAATAAAATCTTACGGGATTACGGGAAAAACGGGGAAGCAAGATGAATACAATAATAAGAGCGTAATAAATGATTGGGGGGAAAGGGGGCAAAGTAGTAGGGCTAAATAAAATTAAAAAATAAAAATTTATTTTTTATAAATAAAACTTTTTATCTACTTATCTACCTTTACCCCTTACTATCTAAGAATAATTGTAATAGAAAATATCGTCATAACCGTAGTACCGATAGTGTCGATATTTTCAGTAGAAATAGGTTAATGATTATAGGAGAATAAAAATGAATATAGATAAAGTAAATAAGATAGAACAGATTGCTATATACTGTAGAGTAAGTACAATAGAACAAGCAGAAGAAGGATATAGTATAGATGAACAAGAAAGACTTCTAAGAGATTGGTGTAATAGAATGAATTACTCAGTATATAAAGTATATTCAGATAGAGGAATAAGTGGTAAAGATATAAAAAATAGAGCAGCATTAAAGGAACTCCTAAAGGATGCAGAGGAAAGAAAGTTTCAGATGGTGATTTCTTGGAAGATTAATAGGATAAGTAGAAAGCTTTCAGATGTTCTAAAGATAGTAGATGTATTAGAGCAGAATAATATAGCTTTCAATTCTTATTCAGAGCAATTCGATAATAGTACACCAGCAGGAAAAATGCAATTTCAGATGATGGCATTGATAGGAGAATTCGAGAGAGGAACAATAGCTCAAAATGTAAAAATGGGAATGTGTGCAAAAGCAAAAGCAGGAGAATGGTGTGGTGGAAGAGTTTTAGGGTATGACTTAGTTCCTATGGAGAATAAAGAAGGAACTAAAAGAGGAAAAACTAAATTAACTATTAATGAAATAGAAGCAAGGTCAGTAAGATTAATCTTTAATGAATATGTTAATGGAAAAGGATATAAGGCTATTACCAATCAACTAAATAAGTTAGGTTATAAGACTAAGAAAGGTAATGATTTTTCAGTAGGTTCAATAAGAGAAATTCTAACTAACCCAGTATACATAGGAAAAGTTAGATACAATGTAAGACAGAACTGGTCAGAAAAGAGAAGAAGAAACATCAATGCTAATCCAATAATAACGGATGGAGTACATGAACCTATAATAGATGAAGTGTTATGGGATAAGGTACAAGCAATCATGGAGAGTAAGAAAGGTAAACCTTCAAGAATATATGATGGTGAATATCCACTAACAGGAATACTAAGATGTCCTAAATGTGGAGCTGGTATGGTGATTTCAAGAACTACTAATAAGTTAGCTGATGGAACTAAGAAGAGAATAGCTTACTACTGTTGTGGAGCATGGAAGAATAAAGGTACAAGTGTATGTAACTCTAATACAATAAGAGTTGATAAAGCTAATGAATATGTATTTAATAAGATTTCAGAATTACTTTCTAATGAGAAAATGGTTAAATCTATAGTAAATAACATTAATAAAGAAAGACATAAAAAGATAAGTCCAGCTAAGAAAGAGCTAGAAAGAATAGATAAAGAACTTGAAAAGATAGATAGGAAGAAAACTAAACTTTTCGAGGCATATGAAGAAGAACTAATATCTAAGGAAGAGTTCAAGGAGAGAAAAGATGAGCTAAATAAAAGAGCAAAAAGTCTTCAAGAGGAAAAAGAACCATTACTAGTAACCCTTTCAGATGATGTGAGTGAAGAAATACCGTATGAATTCGTAAGGAGCATACTAGAGAATTTCAGTAAGGTGCTAACAGAAAGTGCAACTAGAGAACAACAGAAGAAATTACTTCATATGATAATATCAGAAATAACTATAAATGAAACAAGAGAAATAGACTCAATAAAACTAAAAATAAATGATAGCTTGGTTGACTATATAAGTAAGGAAGAGGGAGTATCTATAAAGGATGCTCCTTCTTCTTTTATGTTAAGAAATGTTGGAATGAGTGTATTGAACTTGGATATTGCTATATAAAGTATAAATTTAATAAAAATATATAATATTGATACAATTACCAATAAATAGTATAATTTTATTGTGTGAAAGTATTTATATTTATCGTATAAATAGGAATTTGATATCTAGAGAGATTAATAATTAAATTGAAAATAAAGGAGAACATATATGGATTTAGGAGAAATATTAGGAAATATATCATTTAGTGCAATATTAATTTTAGGTATGATGTACATATTTTATTTAATTATTAAAATAGCAGTAAGACAGGCTATAATAGCTCTTTTACCTAAAATAAAATCAGAATTTAAAGAATATATTATAGAAGTGATGAACGATAAGAAATAAATACTTTAACTTTAGAATTATTCATATAAATCTAATAGATAAATTTCAGTTTGTATAATAGATAAAAAACCTCACTTACTACCGATACGGAGAACCGTACCATAAGTAAGCCTCCAAATCTATGATTTGGCAAGGCGAACTTACTCATGGGAACGAAGTGAGCAGGAGTTTCCTTTAAATGAGGTTTTTAGCCATAGCTCCTGGTATAACAGGGCTATAGCTATTTTTATGAGCCTAAGTGGTGTATCATAAGCAACACTACAAGTGGCAATCGAAATTTAATAAAAACAATGGAGTATAGTAATCCTAAAAAACGGATATCAAATAAACCTGAGTTATTAATATTAAATAGACAATCAAATAATAAAGCTATTTTGCCAAACCAACATCCAATTACTCAACTTTGATACCAGGGTAATAAGTATCCCAAGTTAGTAATTTTGAATATTTGATGAAAATAAGAATCATACTGTTCTTCATAAGTAATGACATATCTGAGAGGCCAAGCTATCCATACATCCTGCCGAAGTCACCATTATCAGCTTTACCTATAGCTGGAGTTAAAATTAAACAATAAAAGAGTATTAAAGATATTACTGATATTATTGACAGGACTATTAAATTTTCTTTAGTGAGTATATTTTAAGTTTTTTAATTTTATGTTCATGTATTTTCTCCTTAATATAAAAAAGTATGTTAAGTTGCTTTAACATAAAAGATAAGATTATCTATATTACGTAAATTTTAAATTATTAATAAGCATAGAATTTTATTTGAATTATTTATGCTTTTTTTATGAAAATCTGATGTAATATAGAGAAAAGGTGCAGAAAATATCTTAGATATAGAAATGATGGAAGGAGATAAGTTATAGTTTGTACAGAAGTTGATAATGATATCGCTGAATTAAATCAAGACAAGAAGATAAAGTATTTTTAAAAGGTTGCTAAGATTATTGAATTATTTGATTTATACAAATACTTTAAAACATATTTTGCTAATTATAATATGATTCAACAGTAAAAATAGATACTAACTTTAACATTTAATTAAAAAATAAGTAAGATTAGATGGGATATTATGGGAAATATACAAAATGAAAACGTTTAATATTGAAATTTCACAAAAAAGTACAAATGATTGAAATAATTTACATAAAATGGTAAAATAATCAAGGGAATACGTAAGTAAATGATAGAATAGGGGGGGGATTAAGAATGGCAGTTACTTCATTAGTATTAGGTATTTTATCTATTATATTTAGTTTCTTTGGAGGAATAAATATAGTAGGTGCAATATTAGGAATTATAGGGATAGTGCTTGGTGCTTTATCAAGAAAAAATGAAGAGAAAAAAGGCATTGGTACAGGTGGAATGGTATGTTCAATTATAGGTACTATTCTATGTGTTATTTTCTATGTAGCTTGCGCAGCATGTTTAGCTAGTATATAGGCAGTATATATTAGAGATTTAATAAAAGAGCTATTGTTAGCTCTTTTATTTCTTTAGGAGGAAAGATGGATTTTATAAATATTTTTGGAATAAAGTTTCCTACATATAGTCTTATGATTATTTCAGGGGTTTTTATTGGAAATATATTAGCATATATGGTTATAAAAAAGAAAAAGTTATGTCTTGAAGATTTTATTATGGTAGAAGTATATGGATTAGCATTTGGAATGTTAGGAGCAAAGTTATTATATTTGTGGGTAAGTAAAGATATGATATCTTGGAATAGAATATTTGAAAAAGAGTATTTCCTTACATTAATGGAAGGTGGATTTGTATTTTATGGCGGGTTATTTGGTGGAATTATTGGAGTAATAATTGCACATGTAATACATAAGATTGATGTAAAGTTATATTTTGAAAACCTGATTTTTTGTATTCCCTTAGTTCATGCTTTTGGTAGAATAGGCTGCTATTTTGCAGGGTGTTGCTATGGTATTCCTTATAGTGGCTTCTTTCATGTGAGGTATCATAATATTCAATATTCATTATGTGATATTGATTTGTTTCCAGTACAATTAGTAGAAGCAATAGGATTATTCATATTAGCAATTGTGTTTTACAATTTAACAAATAAAAAAGCAGAAATGAAAAATGTTTATTTATATTTTGTTTTTTATAGTATTTTAAGATTTATAGTAGAAATATTTAGATTTGATTCACAAAGGGGAAGCTTATGGATGCTTTCCACTTCGCAATGGATAAGCCTGTTTATTTTTTTGGCTATGAGTATAGTTCTATTTATAAAAAATAAAAAATATTATCAGTAAAATTTTAGCCTTAGACAAGGATAATGTCTAAGGCTTATTTTTTATCTATAATAGTTGTTTTATGAAGTAGTTGTTATTTCTAAAACTCTACTTAAGAATTATTATTTATATGTGCTTCAGATGAACAGTATGATACGATAGAAACTACACTTTCATATTTTAATGCTTCATGAAACTTTTTTTGTGAACATAATTAATTTATCTTTTATTATAGATATTATATATCGGCGATAAGGTGTGTCTATAATTATACAATAAGAAAATGCCAAAGGATATTAAAGAAAGTTGAGTGGTTTAATAATGGGAATTAATTTAATAAATATAAGAAAGGTTGATTATCACAAAAGAATAGGAGAGCAAAAAAATTTAATAAAATAGAAGAATAGAAAAACCTCACTTAATACCGATACGGAGAATCGTACCACAAGTAAGTGAGAAAGTACTCTTAAGCTAGTGTTTTAAATGATTAAGAATGTTTTTGTTTGTGAAAATACCGTATCATAAGTAAGATGAAATTAAAAAAAGAGTATCTTAGAGAGGTTCACCAAGGTTCTAGAAGAAAGTGAAACTAGAGAGATAGAATAAGTTTTTACATAGTATAATATCAGAGATAATTATAAATGAATTTGAGTAGGTGAGTTATGAAATATGAGGTATCAAGCGGAGCGGTAGTATTTACGCGTAAAGAAAATAATATTTATTTCGCTATTGTAAAATCTTTAGAAGGATATTATGGGTTTCCTAAAGGTCATATTGAAGGAAATGAAACTGAAGAAGAGACTGCATTAAGGTAGATATATGAAGAAATAGGTATAAGAGCACAGATTATTACAGGGTTTAGAACAATAGATGAACATCCAGTTCCTAATAAGAAAGATGTGATTAAAAGAATAATATATTTCGTTGCAGAGTATGATAAGCAACAGCTATGTTATCAAGAAGATGAATTAGAAGGTGCTTATTTAATGACATATGAGGAAGCAATGGATGCTTTTCAATTTGAGAGTTCAAAAAGAATACTAAATGAAGCAAAGAAGTTCATTGAATAAATTCTAATTTGTGGTGTTGAGATTAAAATTTTTAAATATAAAAAATTATATAGGTTTATTTTTTATAAAAATTTGATATAATATAAATAAGAAAAGCTTAGTGTTGGTAGCACTAAGCAATCCTTAGAACATTTATTTTGTTTTAGGGCTATTGGATTTAAACGAATATGTTAACAAAAAGGATGCTACTCTTCGTCGGATGGAGCATCTTTTTGTTTGCTTTTAATTTCAATATCAAGACCAATAAATTTTACTGAAATCTTTAAATAATGAACAAAAAGATTATGTTTTAAAACTAATCTAATTATATAAATAACAACAAAGCTCTTTATAATTAACTCAAGCATATCCAATACCACCCCCTAGCTATGATGAAATATCACCAATAGTCCTAGGGAGATAAAACGTTCAAAACCTCCGTAGCCACCCACTACGGACTTTCTAAATATTACTTTAGAATTATACCATATTTATGTAGAATGTATACACAAGAATAAAATGGAAAAACCTCACTTAGGGATGTTACGGAGAACCTTATCATAAGTGACACTCCAAAACTTGTTTTGGTTGCTGGAACTTACACCTGCGAGTGTATATGAGTAGTGTGTTTCCTTTAAGCTTCCAATCTATGATTTGGCAAGGCGAACTTACATCTAAGAACGAAGGTAAGTGGTATGCTTCCTTAAAATTATTATAAAGGGAATGTGGTCAATAGATAAAACTTATATTAGGAATGTTATATGAGATGAAAAGAAAATACTAAAACCCTCCACTTTAACACCAGACTTTTGTTTGGTGTTATTATTTTTACATCAAACAAAAGGATGATGCCAATAGGAGGAAAAAATGATTAATTATAATGATGATAAAGAGTATTTGATTAGCCTATTAAAAAAACTTAATAATTACTTTGATGAATTAAAAATGAAAGTTAAAAAATATGAAAATGAATTTAAAGAATCTATGAAATATTTGTGGGAAAATAAGAGTGATATGGATGGAAAGGAGATTTTTTCGAATGAAAAATCTATATCTCAAATAGTAACTTATGGGGAAGCTTTTGAGAAGCAGAAAAATAAAATTGAAAGAATGATCGATAGTCCATTTTTTGCGAGAATAGACTTTTATGATAAAGAATTTAATGAAGAAGAAGAATTTTATATTGGAAGTGGTGCTTTCTTAGATGATGATAACAATATGCTAGTTTATGACTGGAGAGCACCAATCGCAAGTATGTATTATGATTTTGAAATAGGAGATGCATATTATGATGCTCCAGTAGGAAGGGTATATGGTGAATTAATACTTAAAAGACAATTTAAAATAAAAGATAGTAATATAGAGTATGCATTTGATAGTTCTCTAAGCATAGGAGATGATATACTACAAAAAGAATTAGGAACAACTTCTGATAAAAGAATGAAAACTATTATTGCAACTATACAAAAGGAACAAAATAAAATTATTAGAGATGATTCAGAAGTAGTTATAATTCAAGGAGTAGCAGGATCAGGAAAAACTTCTATAGCATTACATAGAGTGGCATTTTTATTATATAAATATAAAGAGTTTTTAGTTGCTAAGGATATTGTTATAATATCTCCTAATAAGGTCTTCTCAGATTATATTTCAAATGTTTTACCAGAATTAGGTGAAGAAGAAATTTTAGAAAGTAGTTTTGGGGAAATAGCTCAAAGGTATATTGGAAATGAAATAGAATTTGAAGATTACTTGGAGGTATTAAGTGAACTTGCAGATGAAGGAAGAAGTGGGGAAGTAGAAAGAATAAGATTTAAATCTTCAATAGAATTTGTATATCTATTAGATGATTTTATTGAATATGTAAACAATAATTATTTTGAGGCAAATGATTATAAAATAAACAATAAAATAATATCTAAAGAATTTATAGAAAGAAGATATGAGGCTTATAAAAAGTATTCTATTTTTGAGCGAGTAAACAAAATAGCAAATGACATTTTTGAAAAGATACAAGTTGAGAATATGTTTGAAGAGAAAATTCCAACTAAGAATAGTATAATTAAAACTATTACTAAGATGGTTAAGATTGATAGTATTTTAAATTTATATAGCGATTTTTATAAGCATATTAATAGAGAAGATATGTTTATAATTAAAAAAGATAATAAAATAGAATATAGTGATGTGTATCCGTATATTTATTTAAAGATGTTTGTTGAAGGAGCAAAATCTGAAGAGGCTGTCAAACATGTTGTTATAGATGAAATGCAAGATTATACACCAATACAATATGCTATAATAAACAAACTTTACAAATGTAATAAAACAATATTAGGTGATTTTTATCAATGCGTTAACCCATATAATTTAAATACATTACAGGATATGAGTATATTATTCAATAGTGCAAATATTATAGAATTAAATAAAAGTTATAGATCAACATATGAAATTATTAATTTTGCTAGGAAAATTCAGCCATGTAAAATAGAAGCATTAGAAAGGCATGGTGATGAACCAGAAATAATTAAGTGTAATGATATGAGTGATGAGATTGAAAAAATAAAAGTGGAGATAAATAAATTTAAAGAAAGTAATTATTCTAATTTGGGGATTATTTGTAAGACGGAAAAGTTAGTAGAGGAAATTTATAAACATCTATCTGAAGATTTTGAAGTGAATGTTTTAAATATGAATAGTTCAAAGTTTATTAATGGGATAACTATAACAACAGTTACTATGGCAAAAGGATTAGAATTTGATGAAGTCATAATTCCAAAAGTTAATAAAGAAAGTTATAAATGGGAATATGATAGAAGTTTATTATATGTTGCTTGTACAAGGGCTATGCATAAGTTAATAATAACTTATAGTGGAGATTTAACTGAATTTTTATAGATAATAATAAAATAGGAAGTGGTATAGATTTATGAGTGGTTAAAGGTAAATGAGTTCAAAAAAACAACAATACATAGGAGACCAGTTAGAGAATTATAAAATTGTATAATATGAAAATTTGAATTATAATTTTTTTACATTATTATAATGGGAGTTATAACTGAAATAATTGGATTCGTTTTAGTAGTTAGTTAATATAGTATAAAATAATTAATAAGAACTTTAATATTTAGAGTTCTTATTTTTATTATAAAAAACTCACTAAGTACTGATACAGAGAACCATAATATAAGTTGAATTTATAAATTAATATGGGAGATTTAATGTTTGAAAGTAAAGAAGCAGAAGAATAAATATTGAAGAGCTGTTAAAAGAAATGGTAACGAGATAAATTTAAATAATAAAGAATATGAATTACTAATTATATTAATGGATAATAAGGATAAAGTTAGTTACTAGAGAAGAGCTATTAGAAAAATCATTAAATATATGCTTAAAAGAAGTAGAAAGATTAAAAAAATTAGTAAATGATATGTTATTACTATCTAGAGCAAAAAAATCAGGAATAAACTTAAATAAATTAGAAGAAACTAATCATATAAAATTAGTATATGAGGATATAGAACAATATAGAGTTTTAAAACCAAATGTAAAATATATAGTTAATATTGATAAAGATATAAAAATGAAAATTGACTCCAATGATTTCAAGTAATATAAATTATATTTAACAAAAGGAGAAAAAGATGAAAAAATTAAGTTTAGCAGTGATTATAATAACAGTTAGTATTAGTTTAGCAGGATGTACAAATTCAGGTAGAGCAAGTAATGGTAATGAAAATAACACTGAATCTACTACAAAAAATAATAATGAAAATAATACAGGAGATATTTCGTTAGATAAAGCAAAAGAAATTGCCTTATCACATGCAGGATTAAGTAATGACCAAGTAACATTTGTTCAAGCAAAGAAGGATTTTGATGATGGAATTCAAAAATATGAAATAGAGTTTTATTGTAATGGTAAAGAATATGATTACGAAATTAACGCATCTAATGGGCAAATTATACAATATGATCATGATATAGAGTATAATTACACTCCAAACAATAATACAACAAATAATCAAAGCAATGTAAATACTACAGATAATATTTCAGCAGAAAGAGCAAAAGAAATAGCATTATCACATGCAGGTTTGGCAAATAACCAAGTTACTTTTAAAAGAACAGAATTAGATTTTGATAATGGAATTAAAAAATATGAAGTAGAGTTCTATTATAATAATAGAGAATATAGTTATGAAATAGATGCTAATACTGGAAGTATATTATCTTATGAACAAGATTAATATTTATATAAATCAATATAAGTAGTATAATAATGGACACATAATAATATAATTAACCCAGCAGTTAGGTAAAATTACTTCTGTTGGGTTAATTATATTACTAGGATACTATTTATTTGTAGGTGATTTATTCCAATAAGCCTTAGCTTCAAGTTCAAGTTTACTTAACCTAACATAATAATCAGGAATTTCATTTAAATGAGCTAATGCTATTTTTCCAGTAATAATAGGATTATCATTAGTTACATTTGTAAATAATGATTTTGTACCATGTTCAAGTTCTACATTTACTCCTATGGTAAAGTCATCTAAAGTAAATTTTTCTTTTGAAAAATCTATTCCTAATCTTTTGGCTATTCTGGATGCTTCATCTTTTGTGAAAGTTTTTCTTTTTTCCAGTTTATCAGATCTATTAGAAAAGAATTTAAGAAGTTTCATAATTAATCCCCTGCTATATTTTTATAGAATTATTATATGAACTAAGAATTTATTTGTTAAACTAATAAGAAGTGTAGTATTATTAGCTAATTTAATAGTCTTAGGCTATTTAATAACCTAAGACTATACAATATAAACTTTACTTATTAATAATTTACTAATTATGTTCTATTGATTTGTTTATTGATTCATATAAAAGGCTTCCCAAATATGACCGTCAAGGTCTAGGAAACTAGCTTGATACATAAAGCCATAATCTTTTGGCTCTTGTGAACGCCTACCACCAGCTTTAAGAGCTTTTTCCACAAACATATCGACTTCCTCTCTATTAGCTAAAGCAAAGGAAAGTAAAAACTCTACTTGTTTGTTTGCATCTATAATTTCTTTATTAGTAAAATTCTTAAAGTGTGATTCAGTAATAAGCATTGCAAAAGTATTATCATTTATTATCATTGAGGCTGCGTTTTCATCGGTAAATTGCATATTAAAAGTAAAGCCAAGTTTATCAAAGAAGTCCATTGATTTTTTTAAGTCTTTAACAGGTAGGTTAATAAATGTCATAGATGGTTTAAACATATTTAATCACTCCTATTAGCTATATTTTACCAAATGGTAAATTATATAAATAGTACCTTTTAATTATGTATATGTAAAGTGATATTTAATAGAAGTTTCAATGAAGTTTTGTGTAATAGTATAAGGTAAGTATTTTTTTATAAAATATAATAATGGGAATATAGATTGAATAATTATTAATCCTAATGTAAAATGGTGGAAAGAAAATTGAAAGGAGTTTTGTTATGGATAAATTAGATTTTATATACAAGAGAAAAAGTATCAGAGATTATAAGGAAGGAGAGGTTCCAAGGGAAGATATTTTAAAGTTATTACATGCAGCCACATATGCTCCTTCACCAAAACACCAGCAAAACTGGCATTTTGTAGTTGTTCAAAATAAAGAGATAATAAATAAAATGGCTGAAGCTGTTACTGAAAGTCATACAAATATAGCATCTCTTGCTAGAAGTGAAGAAGAGAAGAAAAGGTTTATGAAAGTTCTTCCATATTACTTAAATTTTCAAAGATCATCATGTGCAATAATAGTGTATGGAAAACAATATGATATGATTGAAGAAAAAATATTAAGAGCTAATAATGTAGATGAATCAGTTATTGAAATGCTTAGATCTCCTCAATCAGATGCACAAGGTATAGGGGCAGCTGTAGAAAACTTTTTATTAGGTGCTGCTGCAATGGGATATGGAGCTTGCTATATGACAGGACCTGCCCATGCTAAGGAAAGAATTGAAAAAATAATAGGTTTTGAAAAGCCAGAGTATTCATTAATGGCGATTATTTCCCTGGGAATACCAGCAGATAATACACCAGAACAAGCACCACGTAAACCTTTAGAAGAAGTAGTTACATTTATATAAAATAACTTATTGAATAAATAAAAACCCTGCAATTTTAAAAATTGCAGGGTTTAATATTTCTTTCTATTGGATTGATATGTATATTGATGATTTATAAGAAAGGGCATATTTGAAAATATGTTATACTAAAATTAGTGCAAGATAAATATAGATTTATAGAGAGGATGATTATATGATTTATTTAGATTATAATGCTACAACACCAATAGATAAGGATGTTGCTGAAGCTATGATTCCATATATATATGGAAACTATGGAAATCCATCTAGTGCTCATGAACTAGGGACTACTGCTAAAAGAGCTGTTGAAAAGGCAAGAGAGCAAGTTTCAGAATTAATAAATTGTTCACCAGAAGAGATAATCTTCACAAGTGGAGGAAGCGAATCAGATAATATGGTTATTAAAGGAGTGGCTCATACTTTTAAAAACAAGGGAAATCATATTATCACATCACAGGTAGAACATCCAGCAGTTCTTAATACATGTAATTTTCTTGAAAAAATAGGGTATGAAATAAGTTATTTAACAGTTGATAAATATGGAATAGTGAATCTTTCAGAACTTGAAAGCTTAATTACGGATAAAACTATACTTGTTACAGTTATGCATTCTAATAATGAAACAGGTACTCTCCAACCAATTGAAGAGATATCTAAAATGTGTAAGAAACATAATGTTTTATTACATACGGATGCTTCACAATCATTAGGCAAGGTTCCTGTGGATGTTACTAAATTAGGTGTTGATTTTCTAACAATTGCAGGTCATAAGTTATATGCACCTAAGGGAATTGGCGCACTGTACACTAAGAAAGGTATTAATATAGAACCATTAATTCATGGTGCAGGTCATGAAAGTGGAAGGCGTGCAGGTACTGAAAATATTATTTTTGATGTTGCACTTGGAAAGGCTTGTGAAATTGCAAAGAAGGAATTAAAAAATAATGAAGTTAAACTATTAAGCGATTATTTTTATCAGCAGCTTAAAGAAAAGTTTGGTGAAAGAATACAGCTAAATGGTCATCCAGAAAATAAACTTCCTAATACATTAAATATTAGCTTTTTAGGTCTTAATGGACATGAAGTCTTAGATAAACTAACTAATGTTTTAGCATCTACAGGATCAGCTTGTCATTCAGGTAATACTTCAATTTCACCTGTGTTAAAAGCAATGGGAGTTTCAGAAGAGGTTGGACGCGGAGCTGTACGTTTTAGTCTTGGTAGATATACAACTAAAGATGAAATTGATTTTGTTATTGATGAAATTAATAATACTTTAAATTATTAAGGAGGAATAATAATGAAGCTTGGAGTTATTATTGAAACTAAGGAATTGGAGAAAGCATGGAATGCTTTTAGATTTGCAGTAACTGCAAAGAAAAAGGGACATGAAGTGAAGGTATTTTTGATGGGGGAAGCTGTGGAATGTGAGACACTTACACATGAAAAGTTTAATGTATCAGCACAACTTAATGAGTTTAGTGAAGTTGGAGGAGAAATTTTAGCTTGTGGAACTTGTTTAAAATCTAGAAATATGAAGGGAACTAATATATGTCCGATGTCTACAATGATTGATTGTGTAGAAATGGTTGAATGGGCAGATAAAACAGTAACTTTTTAGAGCAATATAAGTAAATGTATATAGTAATATGTAAGTAATAAAAGTAGTAGCTTTATAATTAAGTTTAAGGCTACTATTTTTTATAATTAAAAAAATTTATCTTGCACGATAAGGTGCAGTAAATTATAATAAAATACAATAAAGTATAATAAAGTACAATAAAGTTAAATAAAATACAATAAAGTAATTAACTATACAAAATTATCTTGCTAATAAGAAAAGAGGACAGTAAATGGAAGTTAAATTTTATACCATAGATGAAGTTGCTGAGATTTTAGAAATACATCATAAAACAGTAAGAAAATTTATAAAAGAAGGCAATCTTAAAGCTACTAAAGTAGGAAAACAGTGGAGAATATCTCAAATAGATTTAGAAAATTTTACAGGTGAAAAATATTCAGTTACAGAAAGTCAGTCATTTAATAATGATGAAGAAATAGAAATTTCAAATGAACATATTAAAAAGGATGAGGTAAAAGAGATAAATGTGTCAAGTGTAATAAGCTTAGATGGAATAAACAAAGAAGAATATTTTAAAATTTCTAATACCTTATTAGCCATAATGAATAGCAAAGATGAAAGATTATATGGTTCTAATATAAGTATAAAGTATAGTGAAATTTTAAATGTAGTAAGAATTATGTTATGGGCCGACTTAGAACTTACAAAAGAAATATTAGATGTAATTTCAATGATTACCAAAAAAGAAAGTGTAGAGGAGAATAATAATGAAATATAAAGTTATTAATAAAAATGATAAAAGTTATATATTATTTGATGAAACAAAAATATGCTCAGAAGGAGATATCTTAGATATTATATCAGCAACCTTTAGTGAAAATATATCTGAAATAGTTATTGAAGGAAATACTCTTTCAGAAGAATTTTATGATTTAAAAACAAAGCTATTAGGAATGGCTTTGCAAAAATTAATTAATTATCATGTTAAAGTAGCTTTTATTATTGAAAAAGATAGAATATTAAGCGATAGGTTTAAGGAATTAGTTTTAGAAATAAATAAGGGAGCTAATTTTAGAGCTTGTTCTAGCATAGAAGAAGCAGAAAGTTGGCTATTGCGCTAATAAAAGTAAACTATAATATAATTTATATTTTAGTAAGCACTATATATAAGCAGATTATTTTAAAAGTCTTAGATGTTTAAATTATCTAAGGCTATTTTTATATATAATAAATATCTTCTTAAATGATGGCATGATATAATGAAAGTAAAGTTATGGAAATTATTCAAATTTTATCATGGAGGATTATAGATGAAAAATAAATTAGGAAAGAAGTTTTGGATAACCCTTGCTATATTTGGGCTTATAGGTCAAATTGCATGGGTTGTTGAGAATATGTATTTAAACGTGTTCATTTATAAGATGTTTAATGCATCAGCAGGTGATATTTCCTTAATGGTTGGAGCTAGTTCAATAGCTGCCACTTTGACAACTCTTCTAATAGGGGCATTATCTGATAAGGTTGGAAATAGAAAGATCTTTATCTGTAGTGGATATATCATGTGGGGAGTTTCAATACTTTCATTTTCATTTGTTAGAATGGATATTTTAACACCTATTGCAGGAAATACTGTATCCGCTGCTTCTCTTGGCATATCATTAGTTATAATTTTAGATTGTGTTATGACTTTCTTTGGGTCAGCGGCAAATGATGCTTGCTTTAATGCTTGGATGACGGATTGTGGAAGTGACAGTAATAGAGGACGAATAGAAGGAATCAATTCAATGATGCCATTAGCATCTGTTTTAATAGTATTTGGTGGATTTATGGCATTTAATTTAGATTTTCCATCTAGCTGGACTACTATTTTTCTAATTATAGGTATAAGTGTTATTATTAGTGGCTTATTAGGTTTTATACTAATAGAAGACAATGCCAGAACTGCCTCTGAAACAAAAAATTACTGGGAAAATGTTTTATATAGTTTTAAGGTATCTGTTATAAAAGAAAATAAGCTTCTATATACAGTAGTTGGTGCATTTTCTATCTTTGGGATTTCTATTAATATTTTTATGCCATATTTAATTCTTTATTATGAAAAGACATTAGGAATAAATAATTATGTAATTATTATGGCTCCAGCAATTATAATTGCTGCTATTACTACTGCTTTTTATGGAAAAGTATATGATATGCTTGGCTTTAAGATGTCGGTAGTTCCAAGTATTTTAATTCTTATGATAGGTTATACTATATTATTTTTCAGTACAAATATTCTTTGGGTATTTGTAGGATCCTTATTTATGATGATAGGATATTTAACAGGAATGGCATGCTTTGGAGCAATGATAAGAGAGAATATTCCACAAAATAAAGCTGGATTATTTCAAGGATTACGTATATTAGGACAGGTTCTTATACCTGGAATTATTGGACCAACAATTGGAGCGGTAGTTTTAAGTAATGCAAAAACAATTTTAAATAATGATGGTACTACTTCCTTTATTCCAGATAGAAGAATATATTTTTCTGCTTTTATAGTAGCAACACTTCTTCTTTTTATTTTATATTTAATTTTTAAAATGATAAGAGAAGAGCATTGGAGTCTTACTGCAGATAAAGAAGTTGATTGGACAGAGTACCCAAGACCACAAATGAAAAGAGATTCTTATTTTAGTTTAAATGGAAGGTGGAAACTAAATGGAGAAGATATATTTGTTCCATTCCCACCTCAATCTAATTTATCTTGTTATAAAAAAACTGTAGGGAAGCATTTAACTTATGTAAAACACTTTAATTTACCTAATAATTTTATAAAAGATAAAGTAATTTTACATTTTGGGGCTGTAGATCAAGTTGCAGAAGTTTGGGTAAATAATAAGAAGTTAATGAAACATGAAGGAGGATATTTACCTTTTTCAGTAGATGTAACAGAGACATTATTTAGAGATAAAGAAAATCAGTTAGTAGTAAAGGTTACTGATAATTTATCTAAGAAATATCCATACGGAAAGCAATGTAAAAAACGTGGTGGAATGTGGTATACCCCTGTAAGCGGAATATGGCAAACTGTATGGCTAGAAAGTGTTCCTAAGGAGTTTATTAGTAATATTAAAATAACGCCTGATATGACTGGAATAACATGTGAAGTAGATACAAATGCAACTGAATACAGAATAGATATAAATTTAGAGGGATATATTTATACAAGATATGAAAAAGATAATAAGTTTAGGATAGATTTAGATAAAATCACATTACCAAATGGGGAGAGATATAAGCCTACTTTATGGACTGTTGAAAATCCACATCTTTATAAAATTAATATTAGTACATCTGAAGATAAAGTGGAATCTTATTTTGCTTTACGTACTGTAACTATACGCAAAATAGGTGGAATAGAAAGAATTTGCTTAAATGATGAACCTATATTTTTACATGGAGTGTTAGACCAAGGATATTTTTGTGATGGAATCTTCCTTCCTTCAAGAGAAAAGGAATTTGAAGAGGATATCTTAAGAATGAAGAATTTAGGCTTTAATATGTTACGTAAGCATATTAAGGTTGAACCAGAATGCTTTTATTATTATTGTGATAAACATGGAATGTTAGTAATGCAGGATATGGTGAATAATGGCTCATATTCTTTTCTTAGAGATACAGCACTTCCTACTATGGGAATGCTTAAATTAAAGGATACAAGAAGAGGAAACAAGACTCAAAGGGAAATATTTATAAATCATACAAGAGATACAATAAATCATCTGTACAATCATCCATGTATTGTTGGCTATACTATATTCAATGAAGGTTGGGGGCAATTTCAAAGTGATAAGCTTTATGAATTTGTTAAAGAAATTGATAATACTAGATTTATAGACTCTACTTCAGGATGGTTTATTCATGAAAAGAGTGATGTAGATAGTCTTCATATTTATTTTAAAACTATAGATTTGCCAAAAACAGAAAGACCATTAATAGTATCAGAGTGTGGTGGATATTCCTATGCTATTCCTGGACATATTTATAGTAAATATAATAGTTATGGATATGGTGCCTTTGAAAGTTCTAAAATGCTAACAGATAATATTGTTGAAATGTATGAAAAAATGATTATACCAGCTATAAAAAATGGATTAAGTGGCTGTGTTTATACACAATTAAGTGATGTAGAGGATGAAACTAATGGAATATATACTTATGATAGAAAGGTTTGTAAGGTAGAATCAGAAAAGATTCTGTTAATTAATCATAAGATTCAAAAAGAAATGGAAGAAAGAAATTAAAAATTCCTACAACTAATAATATTTATTAGTTGACAATTAATAGTAAATAGGATAATATATATGTATATTAAATGGATAAAAAATATAATTATTTAGATATAGGAGTGGTTAATATGAAGAAATTATTTAGATGTACTGTATGTGGATATGTACACGAAGGACTTGAAGCACCAGAAGTTTGTCCAAAGTGTAGTTTAGGAAAAGAAAAGTTTGTAGAACTTACTAATGAAGAAGCAACAAAAATTTACACTGCAGATAGAACTAATAGCATTCATGCTGAATTAATTGTTTTAGCAGATAAAATTGCTAAGCTTGCACAAGAAGGTATAGAAATAAATCTTGATCCTAAGTGTGTAAATGGATTTGAAAAAGCAAAAAATGAAGCTTGGACAATAAAGCAAAGATGTAAGGCAGAACTTGCAGGACATATGACTAATGGTAAGTGGTAATATACATTAACTTACTTATAGATTGTGAATAATAAAGAAGATTAAATAATGGGATATATGCTATTAATTTTATAATTAAATAGTATATATCCCTTAAAAATTTTTAGTTTTTAAATGGAGCTGCTTAGGCAGCTTTTTTATTTTTATGTAGTAATAGATAACTTTAGTATTTTATAAAGTGAAATAATAAGGTTGTAAAATACTAAAATATGAATAGAGTTAAGAAGATAGTGCTATAATTAAGATAAATAAATTTCATATATAATAAGGAGAAAAGTATAGGTGATTGATAAGTTAGAAGTTTTAGAGAAGTACTTTGGATATAAGAATTTTAGAAGAGGACAAGAAAAAATAATAGATGAAATATTAAGAGAAAAGGATGTCCTTGCTATTATGCCAACAGGAGGGGGAAAGTCTCTCTGCTATCAGATTCCAGCTTTAATTTTAGAAGGAATAACAATAGTAATTTCACCACTTATATCTCTTATGAAGGATCAAGTAGATACTTTAAATTCAATGGGAATAAACTCTGCATTTTTAAATAGTTCTTTATCTACTTATGAATTTAATGAGGTAATGAATGGCATTGAAAATAAAAAATATAAGATAATTTATGTGGCACCTGAAAGACTTCACTCAAATGAATTTATTACAGCAATAACACAAGTAAAAATTGCACAAGTTGCTATTGATGAAGCACACTGTGTGTCTCAATGGGGACATGACTTCAGAGTAAGCTATAAGGGGATTTCAACCTTTATTGATAAGCTAATAGAAAGACCTATTATAACAGCTTTTACAGCAACAGCATCTGAAGAAGTAAGAGATGATATTGTAAATTTATTAAGACTTAATAATCCAAAGATATTTGTTACTGGTTTTGATAGAGAAAATTTAAGGATAAATGTAATTAAAGGAATAGAGAAAAAGAAGTTTTTAATTAATTATATAAAGGGTAATTCTAAAGATGCAGGAATAATATATGCAGCAACAAGAAGAGATGTTGATAGTATTTATGAATTACTAAATAAAAATAATATTAAAGCAGGAAGATATCATGCAGGTCTTTCAAATGATGAAAGAATTAAATGCCAAGAAGAATTTATAAATGATGAAACTAATGTAATTGTAGCCACTAATGCCTTTGGGATGGGTATTGATAAACCTAATATAAGATATGTTATTCACTATAATATGCCTAAAAATATTGAAGGATACTACCAAGAGATAGGTAGAGCAGGAAGAGATGGGGAAGAAAGTGAATGTATAATGCTTTTCTCACCTGCAGATGTAATTACTCAAAAGTATCTAATTGAAGTTAGTACTGAAGATCCAATAAGGAAAAATAATCAGTATAAAAAGCTTCAGCAAATGACAAGCTTAGTTTATATAAATAGTTGCTATAGAAAATATATATTAAATTATTTTGGTGATTCCTATGAAGGAGAATGTGGTAATTGTAGTAACTGTCTAAATAAAGGTGAAGTGAAGGACAAAACTATAGAAGCTCAAAAGGTTATATCTTGTATTTATAAAATGAAGAGAAGCTTTGGAGTAGGAATGATAGTAGATGTTCTTAGAGGTTCTAAAAATAAGAAGCTTTTAAATTTAGGCTTTGATGAAATTAGTACCTATGGAATAATGAAGGAATACTCTAGTGATGGATTAAAGGAATTCATAAATATATTAATTGCCCATGGATATCTAGAGGTTAATGAGGAATATTCAACGGTGGCCTTAAATAGTATTTCCTTTAAGGTTATAAAGGGAGAAGTAAAAGTTCTTCTTAAGGAAGTTAATATTGAAAGTAATAGAATTGAAATCAATGACTTATTTGAGAAATTAAGATTACTACGACAAGAAATAGCACAAGAGGAAAGAAAGGCTCCATACATGATATTTGGTGATGGAACCTTAAGGGAAATGAGTATTAAATATCCTATTACTAAGGAAGAAATTCTTGAAATTTCAGGAGTTGGGGAAATTAAATATGAGAGATATGGTGAAAGATTTATAGATATAATTAAAGATTATGTCATAGAAAATAATATTGAAAAGGAAGTAGCAGTAGATAAGAATCAAGCTGAAGAAATAGAAGATGATTATTTTGAAGTTAATAGTGATAAAGAACTTTTAGAAAGACTTATTAAGATAAGAAGTGACTTTGCAAAGAAATTAAATCTCCCTGTGCAAATGATTTTAAGTAAAAATACCTTAAGAGAAATAAGTGGACGTTATCCAAATACTTTAGAAAAGCTTAAAGATATTGGAGGTATTGGTCCCAAAAAGATTGAGGCATACGGTCAGCAAATAGTTGAAGAAGTAGATAGATATATTATTGAAAAGGGAATTGATCAAGTCTGGAAAGAAAAGAAGAGGAAAAAGCTTATTATAGATGGAGAAACTAGAGGAGCATCTGAGATAGTTTTAGATAGGCTTAATATGGGAGAAGATATAGAAATTATATCAGAAGATATGGAAATATCAATTTCAACTATTCTTGGATATATAACTGATTATATAAAGGCCAGTGGAGATTATAGCATAGAAATAGATTGCCATAAGTATTACGATAAAGAAGATGAAAAAATGATTTTAGATGCTATTAATAAGAATGGAATAGATAAAATTCAAGCTATTAAAAAGAGTTTGCCAGATTACATTAAATATGAAGCCATAAGAGCTGTAATACTAAATAATATTATTCTTAAGGGATAAGCTTTTACAAAGTAAGTTAAATAAGAGGACTATCAGTATGGGATTTATAATACCAAAATGATAGTCCTCTAAGTTTCTAAATTCCTACATACGGAGGAATTTATTCCTCTAGTTTTTATTTAATCAGGTCTAATATTTCACTTTCTGGAAGTGAAGAATCACAACGAACTTCAGTTTCTCCATTTTTATGAACTATAAAACCTGGTACAGTTACAATATTATATTTATTTCTAAATTTGCTAACACCCTTATCTAAGTAATCTTCGCTATTAACATAATAAATAGTTGTGTCAACCTTATCTGCTAAGCCACTTAATTTACTTGCAAATTTACGACAAAATGGACAAGTTGCTCTTCCGATGTAGACAACAGCTTTATCTTCATTAGCCAATAATTCATCTGCTTGTGTAGAAAGTACTTTTTTAAATGACTTTACATCTTCTTCATACTTATTTCCTTCAAACATTTTGAATCCTCCTATCCTTTTTAGAATATTATACCAAAAGGGAGGCTTAATATCAAATTATGTCATCCAATCCATTAACTGTAGTTTGTTCATTTTCATTAATAGGAATAACTATGCACTTTTGACCATCAATTATTTGTGACTTTATTTGAGGAATTTTTTCAGGCTTAACTTGAAGAATAACATCATAATTAGCTTCTATATTTTTATCTTCAGATTCTTCTAAATCAGATTCTGAAGCTTCTTTTAAATCAGTTTCTGGATAATCTTCTGAAGCTAAATTATCCTTTTCATCACTTAAATTTTCATTAGTATTTTTAATATCATCAGCATTAGATTCAGAAATTTCCTTGTCTGCAGCAGCCTCTTGTTTTACTTCTTCAAGCCTATTTTGGAGTATTTCTACTTGCTTTTGTAGATGCTTTTCTCTTTTTATTTGCTCATTTGCTTTAAGAACCTTTGAATCAATTAAATTTTCAGCTAATGGTAAATCATCACCAAAAATTTCCTCATAGGATTTTTCAATCTTTGTAGTAACTTCTTCAGGAATTCCACTTTCTATTAGAATATTTTGTATATCATCCTTTTTTAGAGTTATAGGTTCTGAATCTACATCCTCATAAATAGCCTTATATTCATCAATCATATTATTTAAATTTTCTTGTACTTCCATAAAAATTTTTTCAGCCTTCTTTTCATCAGAACCAAAGGAATCTTTAATAATTGATTGGAAGGTTTCCTTTTGTATAGTAGCAGTTTGCTTTGAATCACATCCTAAGGCATTTTCCATTAATTCAGGATGAGTGTCTTTTGCATTTTTAGTGTAATACATAATAGAATTGACATCTGAACTACGGTTAATAAAAGCAGGGAATACAAATCCATTAGTTGGAGGTTCTACTACCCAGTCTCTAATACGAGCTTTGATTTTATTTTCTTCATCGAAATATCTAAGGCCAGGTTCTGAAAGGGAAACAGGACATATTGCACATAATACATATTCATATACCTCTTCAGATTCATCTAGTTTTGCATTATCCTTAGTTTTAGTAATAACATCATAAGCATCATGAAAGATTAATATTAAAAAGTTACCAGTGTAATCATAATTATCAATAATTGAATCATAGAAGCTATCAAGAAGTGTATCATCCTTTAATTGGCTACTTTTAAGCTGCATAAGAGAAATTTGTTTTTCATTTACAAGGTCATCATTAATAGGGAAATTTAATTCTAATAGGTTATTTCCTATAGTCCCAGATAGTACTTTTTTAGCTATTTCTAAGTATTTAAAATATTCATCTTCATCTAAGTTTAAAAATGTTTCTCTAAATTTTAAAATAACATGTTTTTCTCCATTTACATAGCAACCACACATTTTAGTAAAAGTACAATAATCTTTTTTCAATCTCTTTTTTAGTTCAAGTATATCTTTTTTTCTCATATATAAACCTCTCAATCAAATTTTAGAGTCTCACTTAATTATAAGCTTTTTTTGCTTTTAGTTAAATATTTTTAATTAACAGTATATATAATCAAAAAAGAATTACCCAATTAAAATCGGGTAATCCTTTTCTATGACTTTTTAGTAGGCCTTTTAGATAAGCTTTAATCTATACACAAATTTCGTACCCTAATGCTAAAATATAATAGATTCCACCTTCTGTATTCTGTTGATATAGTTTATATTTATTTATTTGTTTTATTGTTTTATTTATTGACTCTCTGTAGTTTAAAGTATCATTTTCATTATCTGGAGAATAATTATAATCACCAGTACTTAAATATCCATTTAGACGACTATTAAATATTTTTTCTATCATTTCTATTTTTGAATTGTCATCAAATATTTCGTAAAGGCCCCATAAGTCTGAATTTGTACAATTATTGAAATAGTTAACTTGAAAATCAACTGCAATAACTTCAGTGAAAGTAATTAAAGCATTAGTTAATATAGCATCTTCATTATAATACTTAATTTCAAAATCTATTTTACTATTTATAGATTTTGGATTAATATTGATTTTATTCATTGTTCCATCAAAGTTATTTAAAATTAATTTTGCTTTAAGTTCATCCATATAAATCTCCATAGATTATAGAATATTATTGAGATATTGAATAATCTCTTTTTTCAGGAATTAAAAATACTATATATCTGTATAAAGTATAAAGTACTAATAAAGTAGCTATTATTGTTTGTAATAAAACAATATATTTTAAAAATCCAACATTATAGCCAAGTTTCCCTAAGTATCCCATAGTCATCTTCATTGCAATTCCACTTATAACAAAGGGGAAGGTAAAGGCTGAATAACTAGGGAAAAATGGCAATTTCAAAAGATTAGGTAATTTAAATAAAACTATAACATATATTATAAGTGATAAAGCACCTAAGAAAATTACCATTGGTAATGACTTTGTTTGTATTGATTGCATATATCCAGCAAGACAAAGGCTTACAGGAGCTGCATAGATACAAAATAGTGGTTTAGCTGGGTTAGGAATATCTTTAAATTTAATATATCTATAAGTTACAACTATTAATAATAATAAACATAATATAAATGCAAACCAAAATGCCAATGTACCTATATTAGTTTTTTCAAAAGCTGGTGCAGAAACACTTGAAATAGCTATTCCAACATAAACTATATAATATGTGGTAAAAACCTTTTTTATATCAAACTTTAAAATGAAATTTATTGTAAAGTAAATTATTAAAGCTAAATGAATAAGTATTCCTAAATACCAAATATAAATAGAACCTTGTCCTAAAAATGCTTTGGCATAAGTAGCTAAAAGCATTATAGCCATTGGAAAGGTAGCAGCAACTCCTGCCATAATAGGATTTTTCATATCTTCTTTTATCATAGCTGGATACATTATAATTTTACATAATAATAATAAACCTAATATAAGGGATATAAGGCCACAAGCTAATCTTATAGTTTCAGAATAACTTTGAAGTAAATTACCTAAAGCTGCAAATCCAAGCATTAACCCTGCAATAGGAAGTGGTATTTTCTTAATCATGATATCAACTCCTATACTGACACTAAGTTGTCTGTATTAACTAAATCTAATTCTCTTACAATGATTTCAGCAACCTTACCAGCAACCATTCCAGTATAACGTATACATTGTTCCTTATGAGCACCTACTGACATATCGAATTCCTTAGTTAGTATACGGCAACAAAGAGCATTCTTACCATTTGCATCTTTAAACCAGTCATGTAATTCCTTTGATAACTCTAAATTTTTCTCTACCTTATGATCTCCTTGTTTAGTTCTACCAAAGAATAATCCTAAAGCCATAACTCCACCTGATACTGCACCGCAAAGGCATTTAGAACGTCCTATACCTACTGGAAATCCAGAAGCCATAGCTATTACCTCTTCAGGTATATCTAATTCAAAATTAGAACGTATGGAGCTTATTAGTGCTTCAGAGCAAAAAAATCCTCCACGAAATAAATCCTCAGCATCTTTAGACACTTTTCTTATGCTTACTTCATTTTTAATATTCATGTAAAAACCCTCCCCATTTTTTATATTCATTAATATTATAACTTAAATGGTAATTTAATACAAAAAATATATTTTGTAAAAGCCTTTTAATTAGTTTATTCATAAATTATTATAAAGATAGTAGAGTAGAAGTTAGAATACTTATATTTTTTAGTAATGTTTCATAACAAGAAAATAAAAATTATTTTTGGGGAAATAAGTATATTATTTTTTAAAAAAATATGTATACTGTAGTATCATTAAGAAGTTTCTTTATGTGATTGGGGTTACAAAAGTAAATTGTATTGAGAGGTGATTTTATATGTATGAAAAGACAACTAGTATAAGTTTTAAAAGATATGGTTCTATCTATGATAATATGAAAGATATTAATGATAGAACTTTGATACATAAGGAAATTATAACTAGAGATAAAGTTATTTCTAGCTTATACAGTTTTTTAGAGTCAACTTATATAGAAGTAGTTGAAGGAATGGCATCTATATTAATAAGTGACTCTAGTAATGGAGATTTTAATCTATTTGCAATTCATAGATATTTAGAGATTAAACCCAATATGTACTTTAATATTATTCCTATGACAGATAAAGCTAAATTTAATCTAATAATACCATCAAAATATAATCTTAAGCTTGAATTTTTAAATCCACCATATGTTTATAACAGGATATTGCAAACAATAAATATACCTGAAATAATGGCATACTATTATAGTATAAAAAGTCCCAAATATAGATTTAAAGGTGAAAAACATAATTTATATGAATTGACATTTGTTGATAATGGAACTTTGGAGACAAGAATTGATGGAGTTAAATATATATTAAATTCATCAGATTTAATTATTTATGGTAAAAATCAATTTCATACACAAGCTGTAAATAATGATACATCTTGTTCATATCTAACTATTATGTTCGATATGAAATGTGATGATGATAGTTTCATTCGTAATAAAGTGTTTCATTGTAGAAAGGAATTATACAAGGCTATAAGAACTTTTGCAAAGAATATATCAAGTACAATACCATATTCAGAAAATCTTATTTTAAGTAATCTCTATGAAATTATAATTAGATTATTTCAATATGATTATTTAGAAGGGGACGATAGTAAATTACCAACAGAGTTGCAACAGCATTTTCAGGATGAATTACTAGAAGAAATAATAAGATATATTGAAGATAAGACTTGTTCTCCTATTAGCATTGAGGAAATCTGCAGTAAGTTTGCAATTTCTAGATCATCTTTACAGGCATTATTTAAAAATAATTTAGGTATATCTCCCAAAAGATATATTAATGACTTAAAATTAAGTAAAAGTAAGCAGTTAATAAAAGAAAATAAATATACAATTAGTGAAATATCCTTTATGTTAGGATTTAATTCAATCAATTATTTTTCAAGAGCTTTTAAAAAACATTACGAAATAAGACCCAGTGAATATGCCCAAAATATATATAAGAAATAGAATTAAGGAGCTGTGGTAACAACTCCTTATAATTTTCCGTAAAGGTTAAAAATATATTTTAAATTAAATAATAATAATTTGGCACTTTTTTATTTGCAGGTGTAAGAATATAGAGTAACACCTTTAACAACACGATTTACTTCCCCAGATGGACAAGGATTATCTGGGGTTAAGCCAAGTGATAATGATTTTAATACTGATAAGCTTTGAGCAAAAGTAATGTAAGCTAAGCCT
>OGSQ01000272.1_pt1 | contig 27735 bp, 30 predicted proteins | sample 1573921 | NCBI WGS metagenome assembly OGSQ01 (sample SAMN03295832, study PRJEB24534) | human gut metagenome | isolation source: fecal sample 7 from infant 4 | host: Homo sapiens | place: USA: Pittsburgh, PA | collected 2014-07 | reverse complement strand
ATATAAATATAAATATAAATAATGATAATTATATTAGACTTTTAAATTATGCATATAATATTCGTAATTGATTATTATAAAACACGAAAGAGAGGGGTATATATGTATTTATCCAAATTCACTGATTATTCTTTTAGAGCTCTAATCTATTTAGCAGAAAATAGAGATAAATTATGTACAGTAGAGGAGTTAGCTAAAAAGTTAGAAATATCAGAACATCATTTAAAGAAGATAATACATAAGCTAGCTAAGACGGATTTAATTATATCTATGAAAGGAAGAACTGGTGGTTTAAAATTAGGGTTAGAACCGCAAGATATAAATTTAGGTGAAGTAATTAGAATCACAGAGGATAACTTAAATATTGCTCAATGTTTTAACAAAGACAATTGTTGTCCGTATATAACTTCTGATTGCAAAATCAAAGGAATTATGAAGGAATCTCTAGATGCATTTCTTCATGAGTTTTCTAGATATACCTTAAGTGACGTTTTATAAATAAAATTCTAGAGGCTGCTTAGGCGGCCTCTAATTTCATTTTGCCATAACACATTTCTATGAAATTTTCTTTTCTGTTAAGTTAAATTCATATTCATCTAAACCATTTTTAAAATAATCTTCATAATAATCTTTAGAAATAATAAAACTATTTCCTGAATCCTTTAATTCTAAAGTATGAATTAAATCTACACTAAAGGTTTTAACTTTATCAGGGGCATCATTATTAAAATAAGTAAAAGTATAGCTTTCATTTAAAGTTAAATTATATAACCCATTTTTAACCTTAAGCTCTTTAATTGTAGGAGTAGATTCTATATTTTTAAAGGTTAATCTTTTCTCTCTTGCTAAATTTCTTAAAAAAGCTATTCTTTTAAATTCATGGGTTAAGGAGTACTCACCAAAGTTTTCACTAGTATCATAAAACTTATAAAGTTTTTCTACATTTCCATTTAAAAATGCAGTGTTTCTTATATCGAATATATTTTGCATAAAGTTAATTATTGAAGTTTCAGTATTTTTATTTGAATCACTTATAAAGGTACCAACATTTGATGTAGTAGGATTTTTATAATCACTTGTAAATTTTTTTGTATTAGATAAAAAGTAAATAAAATTAGTTATTAGAAAAACATAAACAAAAAATCCAGATAGTAGTTTTAATAATTTCTTATTCATAAAATCTCTCCTTAGTTAAATTTGTATAAATTAAAGGTTAATAATCCAAATTAGGATATTATTAGTATGCTCATTAAAAGCAGTATAATTCTTTGGAAATTGTTGGCTGATAATTAACTAATATATGGTATAATAAACTTATTAAGATTTTATATAAAAGAGGTGTTTAAAATGATAAATATAGGTATAATTGGGAGTAATTTTATTACTGATAGATTAATTGAAGGAGCTAAAGTAGTTAGTGATGTAAATATTGCTGCTATATATTCAAGAACTGAAGAAAGAGCTAAAGAATTTGCGAAGAAGCATGGAATTAAATATACATATACAAATTTAGAAGAAATGGCTAAAAGTGATTTAATAGATGCAGTATATATTGCTTCTCCAAATGCATTACATTCTAGACAAGCTATTTTATTTTTAAAAAATAAGAAACATGTTTTATGTGAAAAAGCCTTTGCTTCAAATACAAAAGAAGTTGATGAAATGATAAAAGCAGCCAAGGAAAATGATGTTGTTCTTATGGAAGCTATGAAAACTACTTTATTACCAAATTTTAGAGTTATTAAAGATAATCTACATAAGATTGGAAAAGTTAGAAAGTACTTTGCAAGCTATTGTCAGTATTCTTCTAGATATGATAAATACAAAGCTGGTGAGATATTAAATGCCTTTAAAAATGAATTGTCTAATGGTGCAATAATGGATATAGGGGTTTATTGCATATCTCCTATGGTAAACCTTTTTGGAAAACCTAATACTATAAAAGCAAATGGAATTATGTTAAACACAGGAGTAGATGGAGAAGGTAGTGTAGTGTTCGGTTATGATGATATGGAAGGTGTAGTTATTTACTCAAAAATAAGTAATTCATATTTACCATCAGAGATTCAAGGTGAAGAAGGTAACATTATAATAGATAGAATTAATGGATTTAATAATGTGAAAATAATATATAGAGATGGCAGAGAAGAGGATTTATCTTTAGAACAAAATGAAGCTGATATGTGCTACGAAGTTCAAGAATTTGCAGATTTAATTAAGTCTGGAGAAAAAGAATCTAAGATTAATTCCTTAAAAGTGTCAAGAGATGTTATTGAAGTTATTGAAGAAGCAAGAAAACAAGTAGGAGTGGTTTATCCAGCAGACGAGAAATAATGCGTAATGCACAATGCATAATTAATGTGAAAACTCCTACGGAGTTTTAAAAATGAAGAATGAAAGAATGAAAATTCTCTTTTTGCATTCGCAAAATTGAAATGAAAGAATGAAATAATGGAGGAATAAACTCCACAGGAGTTTAAAATTTTCATAATTCAGCTCGTCTGAATTATTTCAACAATTATGCATTATGCATTATAAATTACTTAAAAGGGGTGGAATTTTGGAGAATTTAATAATAAGAAAAGAAGATGAAAATGACTATTTTAATGTTGAATATATGACTAAGAAGGCTTTTTGGAATTTGCATGCGCCTGGTTGTAGTGAACATTACTTAGTTCATATTCTTAGGAAAAGTGATGATTATCTTCCTGAATTAAGTAGGATAGCAGTGCTTAATGAAGAAGTGGTTGGCGCAATAATGTATTCAAAGGCTTATGTTACAGATGGGATTAATAAAACAGATATATTAGCTTTTGGACCATTATGTGTGGATCCAAGATATCAAAATAAAGGGATAGGTAAAGCTTTGCTAGAAACAACTATGGATTTAGCAAGAAAAGCAGGATATAAAGGGATAGTAATATTCGGTGAACCTGGATATTATCCTAAACATGGATTTAAAACTTGTGATAACTTTGGTATTACTACTAGTGATTCTAAGAATTTTGATGCTTTTATGGGAATAGAGCTAGTTAAGGATGGATTTAAAGGAGTAAATGGGAAATTCTATGAGTCAGAGGTTTTTGAAAATCTAGTCCCTGAAAAAGTAGAGGAATTTGATAAGAAGTTTCCGTATATGGAGAAATTAAAGTTACCAGGCCAATGGGAGTAAGATTAGTACAGTATTAGTTAATATGCAAATAAAAGTAGAGTGAGTACAAGTAAGGGGAAACTTTTATTTCTATAGTTTAATATATGGAGGGATAAAGATGCAGTATAAGATAACTAGTATGCCTTCAAAACAAGATAAACAAGAAATATATGAAGAATTACTAAAATATAATCTTGAACATATAGAAAATAATGATGTTCAGGAGTTAGGTATATTTTTAGAAGAAGATGGAACAAAGATAGCAGGTCTTATAGGTGATACTCATGGTAATTGGCTAACTATTGATTACTTATGGGTAGATGAAAAGTTAAGGGGGAAGGATATAGGTAGTGAAATTATAAATAAGGCAGAAAAGGAAGCTAAATTAAGAGGGTGTAAATATGCTTTTCTAAATACATTTAGTTTTCAAGCAGAAGGGTTTTATCTAAAGTTAGGTTATAAGAAAGTGTTTTCATTAGAGGAATATCCGGTTACTGGTAAGAGACATTATTTTATTAAAAATTTATAAGATATTATTAAAATCACTATGAATTGGAGTATTAATTATATGAAACAATTATATTTAATTGGTGGGACTATGGGAGTAGGTAAAACTACCACTTGTGAAATCATGAAGAAAAAATTAAATAATAGTGTTTTTCTTGATGGAGATTGGTGCTGGGATATGGATCCATTTATAGTTAATGATGAAACTAAGGCAATGGTTATAAATAATATTTGTTTCTTGCTAAATAGCTTTATAGAATCTTCAGTATATGAAAATATTATTTTTGGTTGGGTTATGCACGAACAAAGTATTATAGATGAAATTTTATCTAGACTAAATATTGAAAAATGTAATGTGTATTTAATATCGTTAATTTGTGATAAAGAAGCTTTAAAGTCTAGATTACAAAAGGATGTAGATAGAAAGATACGAAGTGAAGATGTTATTAATAGAAGTTTATCTAGACTTAAATGTTATGAATCACTATCTACAAAAAAGGTTGATGTTTCAAATATTACATCAAAGGAAGCTGCAGAATATATTATAAAAAATACTATAAGTAAATAAAGAGAGGTTTTATTATGTTTCCCAAGAGAGAAAAAGCAATTGAAATACTTGAAGAATCTAATCTTTTAAATCCAGGACCATGGAAGGATCATTCCATAGTTGTAGCAGAATGTGCCTATAAAATAGCTAGTAAATGTGATGATATGGATGAAGAAAAGGCTTATGTCTTAGGATTACTACATGATGTTGGTAGGAGATTTGGAGTTACATATATTGCTCATGTTATTGATGGATATAATTATTTAATGGAATTTGGATATGATGAAGCAGCAAGAATATGTATGACACATTCTTTTCAATTAAAAGATATTAATGAGTATATAGGTGAAATTGATATATCTTATTCTGATAAAGAGAAAATTATTAACTTACTTAATGGTTATGAATATGATGATTATGATAGATTAATTCAGTTATGTGATAGTATTTCAATGCCTACTGGCCCTGTGGATATTGCAATTAGAATGAATGATGTTAAAACTAGATATGGGTACTACCCACAGGATAAATGGAATAAAAATATAGAACTTAAAAAATATTTTGAAGATAAAGTTGGTGGATTAGAAATATGTTAGATAAGAGAAGAATTTCAATAAGAAATATACCAACATTGGTATGGGGTCCAGATTCAGATAAGGTCTATATATATGTTCATGGAAAAATGGGAAGTAAGGAAAATGCTGAACATTTTGCTGAAATTGCTATTTCAAGAGGCTATCAGGTTGTAAGTTTTGATTTACCAGAGCATGGAGAGCGGAAAGAAGAAGATTATTCTATTATGCCTTGGAATGCTGTACAAGATTTAAAGGATATAAGTAATTATACATTTAATAAGTGGAAGGAAATTAACTTGTATGCTTGCAGTCTTGGTGTATATTTTAGTCTTTTAGCTTATAAAGATATGAATATTAATAAATCTTTATTTCAATGTCCAGTACTAAATATGCAAAAGTTGATTTCAAATATGATGGGATGGTTTAATATTACTGAAGAGCAGTTAAAGATAGAAAAGGAAATTCCAACAACCATAGGTGAAACATTATATTGGGATTATTGGATTTATGCAAATGAAAATCCTGTAGATGAATGGAAATCAAAAACCTATATTTTATATCCATCTAAAGATAATTTAACTGATAGAGCAACGGTGGATAACTTTATGAATACACATTCAGTTCATTTAACTGTTTTAGATAATGCAGAGCATTATTTTAAAGAAGAAAAACATTTGAAGGAACTAGAAGCTTGGTTACAAAATAATATATAAATAGATTTTAATTGTGATGTATATTATCAATAATATAAATGCGATAAAAATATATAGGTAAAAAAGAAATACTAGTAAGAATTAAAAAAATAAGCAAGAGATAATTAGAGAAATTTAGTTTAAAAAAAGTTAAAAAAGGGAAAATATAGATAAAATGCATGATTTAAGATTGTTGACAGAAAAAAAATTATAATATATAATTACAACACGGAATGAAAATTGAATAATCGCGTTAAACAAATTTTTAACCTGGGGGCGTTTTGGCTTCGACGGGGGTAAGATGGGTTTGATAAGCGAGCCGAGGCAAGCATGTCACCTCGATAATAAAGTATGCATTAAAGATAAACGCAGAAGACAATTTTGCATTAGCAGCTTAATATAGCCGCTCATCAGCCCGGGGTCCCCACGCTTCGGATCACTGGTGTCATTGAAGTGGGAAACGAAGTTTAGCAAAGCTTTGAGCTAAAGGGGTATTAATGAAGCTAGGGAATTAGGAGTTTGTTTGTGAGCGAACTAAGGACCGAAATTTTAGTCACAAACTACGCTCGTAGAAAGTCAGATTGGTCTGCTTTCGGACAGGGGTTCGATTCGTAAGATGAGTCGCCTTATGAAGTGATTCATAAGTGATAACTTGGCTTTATCGGTGAACCCGTAACAGATAATGCTGACGGCAATACCGAGAGGTATGTGAAGAAATTCAACAGCCTCGTATCGACTTATAGGTTCCTAAAGCGAAAGCAATGGAATACTAGGATAGAAGACATAAACTATACTGAGCTTCTATAATATGCCAAGAGTGTATAAAATCTATACACTAAGATATAGTCAGTGCCATTAAGAAATTATGGATGCACATGACCCCTCGCCTCCACCAATAAATCCACGATAGTATTATCGTGGATTTTTACTTTATAGATATAAATTCATTATAGAAGTTTTCTTTGCCTTCTAACATTTCAAGTGAATATCGTCCATTTCTAGGAGTTAAAGCTTTATAATTTTTTAATATTAATTCAGAATGTTTTCTTTTTGAGTCTATAATCAAATAAGGGTAGATTTCCTTTATAAGATAAATTGCATCATTTCTTCTTAAGACATAACTATAGCAATCCTTATGAACTTCAGGATTATAATTTTTCTTAGAAATTATCATACCTTTTTCTACAGTTTTTTTAATCCATTTTAATAGTTCTAAGGAAGTAGAAGCAATTGATACACAAGGAGCAGGAAATTCATTGGAATGAAATCTTTGCAACATTATACTTCCTTCGCCATCAATAATTCCAGCAATGTAAGCTTTTTCTGTCTCTAACATAGTGCACCTACTAGATAATAGTATTTGATTAGGAATAAAAATTATTTGTTGGAGAGTTCTAAAATAAAATTAAAAGGAATTATGATGATTTAATATTCATTTATAAATAAATTATATATTTTATTTATAGTTGTAAATTTAAAATGGTAATGCACACATTGACTATTTATATCCACAAAAAAGAGTATAAAAAATACTAGGTTTGATACCTAGTATTTTTTATTAATGAATTCCTTAGTTAATATAAAATAATATTATTATTTATTTTGTGAGTTTTCCAAGGCTTAACCATGGGAATAAGGCATCAAGGAAACCTTCTGTTGCCGGCATAAAATAAGAACCAAAATGATAGTCAGGATCTAAGGTTGTAATAATCCAAGTTCCCTTGGATGATACCTCATCAATATATAATATAGCTCCATTATCTTTTGTTGCAATTAATGTTGTTGTATTAGCTGGTGGCCAGAATACACCATGTTGATGCCAAGTACAATCTTTTAATGTGAAATAATCATAGAAGGGATGATCATCATTTTTAACTCTTAAGCCACTATCTGCATTTTCTTCTTTCCACCACCAGAAGTTTGTTGGTCTATCTTCCCATTTTTGATTAGGAATCCATTCCCAGGGCTGTGGTCCAAAGACAACAACTGTATTCCCCTTATCAGCAAATTCTTTAATCTTATCAGCAGATTTAAGTAATAACTTTGAGTTAAGCTGAGAAGGTACAATTAATACATCATAAGGAGTAAGATCTGTGTCTAGAAATTCTGGGAAGTATATAAGTTTTTCTATATATTGTGAGTATTTAGGTTCATGGAAAGTACGATAATGAGGTGCTTGTCCACTATAAATTACTGCTATTTTTCTCATTATTCACACCTCCAGATATTTCTTTATTTAATAAAGTAATTAATTGTTCACTAATTTTCTTTGTTGTATTATTTTTATTCATGTATCCTAAGATATTTCTACCTCCATGAAGGATTATTGTTCCCTTTGTGCTATGGCGATCTATATAAGAAATAACTTTTCCATCGGTAAATGTTAAGCAAATTTCAGCTTTCTCTGGTGGATAATAATAACCACGGGCAAAAAATCCTGCCACGCCTTTGTTATAAACCATGTCTTCCATTTTAACACCATTAAATAAAGGAGCTCCTGGAGTAGCTTGTACAAAGTAATCTTTATGACTATTAATTTTCTTAGGCATAAATAATGAAGCTCCTGGTAACCAATTACGGAATAAATGGCCACAGAATATAACTACTTTTCCTTCATTTAAAAAATTCTCAATGATATCTTTGTATTTATATAAGTACTCTTGATCCACAAAATATGTAATTAATAAAACATTGTATTTAGATAAATCAGTGGATTCAAATTCATATTCATCAATAACTGATATGTAAGAATCTATTTTCTTTTCTTCTTCCTTAGCAAAGGCATGAGAGGGACTTAGTTCTAAAATTTTTAATTCCATTATTAATCTCCATTCGTTGATTTTTAATATTTTCAAAATATATATGAATATTTAGGTATATTTCATTAGGAAGCCATCCTTGGATACCTAAGGTGAAAAGCTTAAGCCTGATTCTTTTAAAATTGTAGCCTTGAGTTGGATAATAGACTTCCTTTTAGCAATAGGTGTTAAATAGGGCAGACAGGGACAGATAAAATATAAAAGAAACTTCCTTGAATTGCCTTTCGATATGCTTGAACTCTAAAATCTGAAACTTTTTTATTTATTAATGAAATTATAAAAAGTTACTGAATTTTATTTTTAATTGATATTAAATATCAATTATCTTATAAATAATATTAGTTATTACCTAATAAATTGTCAAGTGACTTTAAAAAATTATTAATGTGTAATTTACAGACTTTTTTAAAAGGTTCATGGATTTTGAAAGTATTTCCTCACATCAATCAATAAATATACGATAGCAGTATCCCTTACTTTTAAAGTATATCTTATTAAGAAAGGTTAAGTATAAAGGATAAAATTTATAAGGATATATATGTAAGATGATAAGATTTATGATAGTTAAAAGTTAAAGGAGGATAATGTTATGAAGATAGTTCCAAATAGTATAACATCATTAACTAAACTTATGAATACAAGAAAATCAGATGAAGATGATAAGAGAACTATTGTTGAAAAAATGTTAAATAAAAAAGATGAAGATGAGGAAGATGAAAAAGAATCATCCAATAATGCTAGAGCAGTAAAAGCTATGAAAAGAAATATAAGACTTGAAAAAATAGCATCAAAAATTGCTAAAGGAAAAGGTATTGGAGTTGATGAGGAAAATTACTTATTAACGAATAATCCAGGACTTTTACATAAAGCTAGAATGATAAATGGTGAAAGAAAAGAATTAGAAGAAAAAATAAGATTATGTAAGACTAAAGAAAATGAGTCTAAGAAAAAAAGAACTGGGAAGATAGACTCATTAGTATAGTAAGAAAGAGAAGTATAGTAGATAAAATAAATTTATAGTTAAGTTTCCTTATATATAGAAGTTAAGACATGTCTGACAAACTTAAAATACTGTAGTAAAATAAATGTGTAATAGGAAAGTTTAAGCAATGTATTTGAAAAGGAAGTTATACTATGGCGAAAAATGTAAAAGCGAGATACCCAGGATATTTTAAAGAATTTAAGTGTATAGGTGGAAACTGCAAGGATAGCTGTTGTGTTGGTTGGGATATAGATATAGATAAGACTACCTTCAGACAATATTATAAGGTTCAAGACAAAGAAATGAAAAGAATGTTTCAAAAAAATCTTCATAATAATGAGTATTGTACAAGCAATGATGTAGATTATGGAAAAGTAAAATTAAAAGGTGATAAAAGATGCCCTTTTTTGGACAAAGAAAATTATTGTATTATTTATTCTAAGATTGGAGAAGAATATCTTTCAAACGTTTGTACATCTTTTCCTAGAATAATTAATAAAATAGATGGTTATTATGAAATGTCCCTTGATATAGCCTGTCCTGAAGCTGCAAGAATTCTTTTATTAAAGGAAGAGGGAATTAAGTTTAAAGAAAGTGAAGAAAGTTTAGGAAAACATATAATATCAAGTGAGATTGATACTAAATCTAAAAAATATAATAATTCACCAATAAAGTACTTTAAAGAAATTAGAGCACTTAGCATTAAAATAATACAAAATAGAAAATTAAATTTAAGTGAAAGGCTTTATATATTAGGTGATTTTATAAATAAATTAGAGGACGAAATCAACGATAATTTTAGCAATGTACCTAAATTTATTAAAAAATATGATATAAATCTAGTTAATGATTGTTATGAAAAAAATCAATTAAATTATCTTATTCAAATTGATTTTTTTAGGAAAATGTTAGAGTTTTTAAATGTATCTAAAAATGTGGATAGCCTTTCCTTTAAAGAATATACAAAGCAAATTTTAGCTGGATTTAAGTTTGACGAAAATACTGAAATAAGTGATCATTCAGAATCATACATAAAAGCATTTGAAGATTATAATGAGAACTTCATTAATAATAATAGCTATATTTTTGAAAATTACTTAGTGAATTTTATGTATAACAATATTTTCCCTTTTTCTGAATCTGAATCAATATTTGATGGATATATTTTGCTTTTAACTAGATATTCATTTATTAGATTTTATCTAGTTGGGAAATATCTATACAATAAACAGGAAAATAAAGAAAGCATAGTTGATTTTATTCAAGCTCTCTCTAAAACTATAGAGCATCATAAAAGTTATTTAATTGAATCATTAGAGTATATAAAAGAAAATGAATTTGATAATATGGAATTTGCTAAAGTATTTTTATAGTAAATTAATGGGTAGTATTTTGAGCACTGAATTTCAATTAAATAAAATATTTATTTTATAGTTTAAATTTAGCTATAGCATTCAATTGAAAGTTTATAATAAAAACAGAGGCAATTAGATTTTTATTAAATCTAATTGCCTCTGTTGCTTTATCCCGTAAAAAAGTTCTGTCTATGCCAAATACAGGCTTTATTGCAATAAAAATAGTAGTATGTATATCTAAATGTAAGACATCAAAACTAGTAGCACAATAATATTTTATGAATAATATATATTATGAAAACCATAGGGGGTAGGTGATTAAGATGAAAGTAAAGATATTACAAGGCACTAATACCCAAAAATTAGAATGTGAGATTAATGATTTTATTAAAGATAAATCTATTATAAATATAAGTCATGAGATAGTTACTTCTAATATATATGATAGATGTATAAATATTTTGGTAGTTATAATTTTATACGATGAATATAATCATTGTGGATATTTAGATCTTGATTCAATACTAGACTTGAGAAATAACCAAACGTATTAAAATAAAATAATGGAGGGCAAAAGATGAAAGTCGTTATACTTGCTGGCGGAAGAGGAATTAGAATGAGTCAGCTAACAATGAATATGCCTAAGCCTTTATGTGAGATTGGTGATATGCCAATAGTATGGCACATAATGAAAATATATAGTCATTATGGATTTAATGATTTTATGTTTTTATTAGGTTATAAGGGAGAAAAAATAAAAGAATATTTCGTGGATTATTCATGGAAAACTAGGAGTTTTCTTTTAGATATAAAAAGTGGGGATATTAATATAGATTCTGAACCAGAGCCATGGAGAATAAACTTCATTGATACAGGTATTGAAACTATGACAGGTGGAAGATTAAAAAGAGCTCAAAAGTATATTGGAAATGAAACATTTATGTTAACTTATGGAGATGGACTAGCAGATATAAATATAGATGAATTATTAAAATTTCATAAAGAACAGGGGAAAATAGCAACAGTTACAGGAATATATAAGAAAAGTCAATATGGAATTTTAGATGTAGAAGATGGATTAGCTAAGTCTTTTGAGGAAAAAAAGAATACTGAAGGAATAATAAATGGTGGATTTTTTATTTTTGAACCAGAAATATTTAACTACTTAGAAAATGATACAACATGTGTTTTAGAACAAAATCCATTAAAAAACTTAGTTAAAGATAATGAACTTTCAGTATATATTCATAATGGTTTTTGGACTGCTATGGATACCTTAAATGATATAAATAATGTAAATAAAATTTGGAACGAAGGAAGAGGGGCATGGAAGATATGGTAAATAAGTTTTGGAATAATAAAAATGTTTTTGTAACTGGTGGTACTGGATTTTTAGGAAGCTATTTAGTTAAAAAATTAGTAAACTATGGAGCTAATGTAACTATCTTAGTAAGAGATTATATACCACAATCAAATATATATATTGGAGAAGAATATAAAAAAGTTAATACTGTACAAGGTACCCTAGAAGATTATTTATTAATAGAAAGGATACTTGGAGAATATGAAATAGATACAGTATTTCATTTAGCAGCACAGGCTATTGTTGGAGTTGCAAATAGAAATCCATTAGGAACTTTTAAATCTAATATAGAAGGAACTTGGAATATACTTGAGGCAGCAAGAAAAAGTCCATTAATTAAACAAGTAATAGTAGCTTCTAGTGATAAAGCTTATGGGGATCAAGAAAAACTTCCATATGATGAAGACATGCCACTTCAAGGAAAGCACCCATATGATGTTTCAAAAAGTTGTACAGATTTAATTTCTCAGACTTATTATGAAACTTATAAGCTACCAGTATGTATAACAAGATGTGGAAACCTTTATGGTGGTGGAGATTTAAACTTTAATAGAATTATTCCACAGAGCATTCAATCTATATTAAATAACGACGCTCCTGTAATAAGAAGTGATGGAAGCTTTATTCGTGATTATTTCTATATAGAGGATGCAGTAGACGCATATATTAATTTAGCTGAAAAAGTTGTAGAGCTTAACTTAGGAGGACAAGCTTTTAATTTTAGTAATGAAATACAAATAACAGTTTTAGAACTAGTTAATAAAATATTGAAGATTATGAGTAGTGATATAAAACCTATAATATTAAATCAAGGAAGTAATGAAATAATACACCAATATTTATCAGCAAAAAAAGCAAGAACTGTATTAGGATGGAGTCCAAATTATACAATTGATAAAGGCCTAAGTAAAACTATTGAATGGTATAAGGATTTTCTAAAAAAGGAGAAATAAATAATGCAAGAAAGTATTTTTTGTATGGTTGTATCAAGGACTAGATTAATACAGGCAATTGCATGTTTTTTATCATTATATAAAAACATGGATAACTTTAAAGTGTATATCCTTTGTGTAGATGATAAATGCTATGATTTTTTTAAAGAAATTAATTTAGATAAAATAGAGTTAGTAACAATTTCTGAATTAAATAGAGAAGATTTGTTAGAAATCAAAGCTTCAAGAAAATTAAATCAATATTGTTGGACATTAAAACCTGGTTTTATTAAGTACATCTTTACTTTAGATGACTCTATAGAAAGAGTAACTTATATAGATTCAGATTTATTTTTTTATCAAAATCCTAATATAATATTTGAAAATCAACCATATGCCTCTGTTTTACTATCTAGTGGAGAAATATTTTTGCCTATGTATTCTAAAGAATTTAATCATACTATGCAAACTCTCACTGGAAATTTTAACTCTGGGTTTATTAGCTTTAAAAAAGATAAAAACGGCTTAGAGTGTGTTAATTGGTGGGATAAAATGTGTATGGATAGTTGTACTTCAAATCCAGAAGATAATAAATTTGGAGATCAAAAATATCTTGATGATATGCCATTCCTATTCAATGATGTTTACGAAATAACAACTCAAGGAATAAATATTGGACATTGGAATTATTCGAAATATAATTTTACAGTTGTAAATGATAATATAATGGTGAATAATAACAAATTGATATTTTATCACTATAGTGGTTTTAGGATAATTAGTAAGTATGATATTAGGCAAGTTCATGAACAAGATAGAGTAAATATACCTTTTATTTATCCAATATACAAAAGAGCATTGGGAAAAATTATTGATGATGTTGAAAAGATAGATCCAGATTTTAAGGAATATATTACTATTAATGCTGTTGATGACAATTAGAAAAGATTACGGAGGAAAATAAAGATATGAAAGCAAGTGTTATAATACCTGCATATAATTCTAAAGAACGATTATACTACAATCTTATATCCTTAAATAATCAAGATTGTGACTTAAATGTTTTTGAAGTTATTGTAGTGGATAATGGATCTAAGGATGATACTCTAGAAATGTTAGAAAATTTTGAAGCTAAATTTGCCTTTAAATTTGTGAGGCTGGAAAAAAATAGAGGCATTGCTCGCGGAAGAAATGAAGGAATAAGAAGAGCAGTTGGTGACATTTTAATATTTCATGATAGTGATATGATAGCTAATAGAGATTTTATAACTAGGCATTTAAAAAATCATGAAGAAAAAAATATAGTTGTATGTGGAATCCCATGGAAAAGAATTTTTACTTTTTATTACAAAGAACTAGATTCAAGCATTCAGAATTATTTGGGTAAAACGGGAACTGAACTAGATGAAAAGTCTAATATAACAGATAAATATCCATTAATAGATGTTGAATCAATAATTGATGAAAGTTATATAAATAAATCTTTTGACTTAGATGCAGAATTTATGCGAGGGCTTAAAGAGATATTGAAAAATAACAATGAAGAATTAAAGGACTATCGTCTACCTTGGAGGTTTTTCATAACTAATAATGCTTCGGTAGAAAGAAACAGAGTTATAGAAGTAGGAATGTTTGATGAAAGTATAGTTGGATACGGATTTGAAGACTATGACTTAGGAATAAGGCTATATAAGTCTGGGAGTAAGTTTATATTTGATAAAAATATATTAAATGTTCATCAAGAACATCCTACAAATATTAATATAGTTGAAGGTCGTGAAAATATAAATTATATATGTAAGAAATACAATAATATTTATTTTTTAGATGTATTATTAGTTTGTATATCTGGTACAACATCAATTAAAGAATATGATTTTAATGAATTATGTAAAGATATAAATAATATGATGGTTGTAAGCTACTTTAGACCTCTTTTAGATGTATTTTTAGAATTACTTCAAACATGTAGACGACGATATTTTATAGAAGGTGTTACAGATATAAGTAGAGTTATGCCAACTGTAGATATTGATATAAACAAATTAATTATGGAAGTTAATATTTTAAGAGATGTATTTGGAATTAAATACTTTACAGAAGCCATGTTAGCCTTAATAAAAGACATTTATAATGTTTATTATTAAATTTTAAAAGTGTACTGAAGAGGAGGATAACTATGAGCAAATATCATTTATCAATGATTTTATCAGAATCAAATTTATTTAAATTAATACCAATGTATGTTTCTTTAGAAAATTCTTGTAGTAATTATAAGCTATTTATTCTATGTATGGATGACTCTGTTTACCATATACTAAATAAAATAGCCTTTAAAAACATCATTTTAGTAAAACTAAAGGATATAGAAGAAAATAATTATGATTTAGAATTAGCTAAATCTAATCGAATATTTCATGAATATTGTTGGACATTAAAGCCTATTTTTTTATATTATGTTATTAATAAATATGACAATGCGGAATATTATGCACATGTAGATGCGGATTTATTCTTTTTTTCTGATATAGAGTATATTTTTAAGGAGAAGCCCGAGGCATCAATTTTTCTGATAGACCATAGAAATTCAGAAGAGTTTAAGCATTATTATGAATTAAGTGGATTATATAATACAGGATTTGTAGGGTTTAAAAATAATAATGAAGGAAATGCAGCAGTGAGACTTTGGGGAGACCTTTGCATAAAAAAATGTACTATTGAATATGATACAGTTAATAAAACTTTTGGAGATCAAAGGTATGTAGAAGATTGGCCTAATATATTTAAAAATGTTCATATAGTAAACTCTATTGGAGCAAATGTTGCATTGTGGAATATAAAAAATTATAAAGTTTCAAAAAAGAATAATATTGTGTATGTAGATGATTCCCCTCTATTATTTTATCATTTTTCTGGTGTAATCTTATTGGGAATAAGAGAATTTGACTTATGTCCTTATTATCACATAGAGGATGAGAATTTAATAAAATATATATATGATCCTTATGTTAGATGGCTATCACAATCAATAGAAAATGTAATTAGAGAATTTCCATGGTTTAATGCAGGATTTATAGATAGGGCTAATATTGTGAATTTGCATAACTATAAAATATAAGAATTAATAAAAAATAGTAGAGCTAAATAATAATTATATTTCTTATTTGAGTGAAGAAGCTAATTCAATTACAAGAGAATGCATAGAATAATAACTTATATAGCTTATGGAGAAAAAAATGTGGAAATACAAAATGCTCTAAAAAAATTTAATCCTTAAACAGAGTTTTATAAATCATGCTCGGCTTTTTTTAAAACCAATGAATCCACGATAGTAGTATCGTGGATTTTTACATTTTGAAGTGTAACTATTAATTTTCAATTCCTTAAAGAGAATGTAGGTCATAAGTAAAAATATATAGCGACACTTTTTTATAGATAATAAATAAATATATTAGGTAGATTTATATGAATATAACTTAAATATACAAATGTGTTATTTTTGTTTTTGAGCTGTACAAAAATCGGACAAAAAATGAATTGAAAAAGTTATCATTTTAAAATAGAATTAAGCATAAGGAGGGGCTTAATGGAAAAATAACAAAAATATGATGACTAATCTTGAGATGAAAGTAGGTTTGGATAGAAGTGGACAAGTTAAACTAGATGATGTAGTAATTGCTATATCAAATAGTGGAGAACCCCCAAAATTAAAAGCAACTATTGAAACATTAAAATCAAATGGATCAAAAATAATTGGTGTTAGTGGAAATGAAGAATCTTGGTTAAAAGCAGCTTCAGAAGTATTTTTTTGCTGGAGTTAAGCAAGAAGGTGACAATCTTAATAAAGCACCAAGAACTTCAATCATTTCTGAAATTATAGTATTACAATCATTAAGTGTTGCCATGCAAGAAGAAAAAGGACTTGATGCAAAACAGTACTTAAAATGGCATCCAGCTGGAAGTCTTGGACAATCTATAAGAGAAGGAAGATAAAACTATGTTTTGGAGTGTTTTCAGGATCAGATTCACTTATTCTTGAAATATTAAAGGTTGGTGCCAAGGGGCTGTTGCAGCTACAGCAAACTTCTTAACTGAAATTGATGTTGCTATTTATAATAATTTTATAAAGGGTGATATTGAAGCAGCACAAAGAGCTCAAGAAAGCATTGAAGAACTTCGTCGTATATTAAAGCTTGGAACAATTCCATTTGTTATAAAAAAAGACTGTTGTTTTAAATGAAATTAATGTTGGACCAGCAAGATTACCTGTAACTGAGCCGAAAGATGAAGCTTTAGAGGAAATTAAGAAGGTAGTTGAAAATTATCAAAAGAGATTTAGTAAATAGCATTTTATAAGGACACTATATTTATATTATAGAATACTTATAATTCAGAATATTTGGGAAATAATGAGGTGAATAATATGAAAAAGGTTAATATAATAAATAGAATGGTAGAAGTTGGAGCCCTTGCAATAGTAAGAGCAAAGACAATTGAACGTGCATGTGAAATTGCTGATGGATGTATAAAAGGTGGAATACCTGTTATGGAAATGAGCTATACACTAAATAATGCAGGGGAAATAATTAAAGGGCTTAAAGAAAAATACGGAGATTCACTTATTGTTGGTGCAGGAACTGTTTTAGATAGTGAAACAGCTCGTCATGCTATTTTAAATGGAGCAGAGTTTATAATTGCTCCAAATTATAATGAAGATGTAGCAAAAATTTGTAATAGATATCAAATACCATATGCACCAGGATGCACATCATTAACAGAAGCTATAGATGGATTAACAATGGGAGCTTCTTTTATAAAAGCCTTTCCAATATCAGATTTCTATGGCCCTAAATTAGTAAAGGTATTTAAAACACCATTACCAGATATGCCTATTTTAGCAAGTGGGGGAATTACCCTAGATAATTTACATATATGGTTAGAAAATGGAGTTGAAGTATGCGGATTTGGTGGATTACTTACAACTGGAAGTAGTGAGGATATAGCTAATAACGCAAGTAAGATTCGTAAAATAATAAAAAATTCAAGAGAAAAATAAAATATATTAGCTGCCTAAGCAGCTCTACATTTTTAATTATTAATTTTATATTGAGGGATAGAAGATTGCTAAGTGCAAGGAGGAAGAAAGTTTGAATATTGAAGAATTAAAAAATATAGCAAATGATATAAGAATAGATATAGTAGATATGGTAGCTACAGCAAAATCAGGACATCCAGGTGGATCATTATCAGTAACAGACATATTAACAGTTTTATATTTTCATGAAATGAATATTAGAAGCAATGAGCCAAAATGGGAAGATAGAGACAGATTAGTTTTATCTAAAGGACATGCAGCACCTGCTTTATATGCAGTTTTATCTAAAAGAGGATATTTTCCAAAAGAAGAGCTAAAAACTTTAAGAAAATTCAAATCAAAACTTCAAGGACACCCTGATATGAAGAAAACATTAGGTGTAGATATGTCAACTGGATCACTTGGACAAGGGTTATCAGCAGCAAATGGTATGGCTTTAGCAGGTAAGTTAGATAAGAAAGATTACAGAGTTTATGCCATTTTAGGAGATGGAGAACTTCAAGAAGGACAAGTTTGGGAAGCAGCAATGAGTTCGGCTCATTATAAATTAGATAACTTAGTTGCATTTGTTGATTTTAATGGATTGCAAATTGATGGATCAAATGAAGAAGTTATGAATGTAAGTCCAGTAGATAAGAAATTTGAAGCTTTTGGATGGAATGTATTAGTTATAGATGGACATAATTTTGAAGAAATAAAAAATGCTTTAGATAAAGCAAAGGAAGTTAAGGAAAGGCCTACAGCAATAATAGCTAAAACTGTTAAAGGCAAGGGAGTTTCATTTATGGAAAATCAATCCTCTTGGCATGGAACAGCACCAAATGAAGAACAAAGAAAACAAGCTTTAAGTGAGTTAAAGGGAGGAGAACAATAATGAATATAGCAACAAGAGAAGCATATGGAGCAGCATTAAAAGAATTAGCGGAAAATGAAAATGTTGTAGTTTTAGATGCAGATCTGGCAAAGGCAACAAAAAGTATAGAATTTAAAAATGTAGCACCAGAAAGATTTTTTGATATGGGTATAGCTGAGTCTGATATGATAGGTACAGCAGCGGGATTGGCAACTTGTGGTAAAGTCCCTTTTGCTACAACTTTTGCTATGTTTGGAGCAGGAAGGGCCTTTGAACAGATAAGAAATTCAGTAGCTTATCCTAATTTAAATGTAAAAATAGCTGTTACTCATGCAGGAGTTACAGTTGGTGAGGATGGAGGAAGCCATCAAGCAATTGAAGATATATCTTTAATGAGAAGTATACCAAATATGGTAGTAATAAATCCAGCTGATGCAATAGAAGCTAAAAAAGCAGTACATGCAGCAGCAGAATATTATGGACCTGTATATATAAGATTTGGAAGAGCAGCTACACCAGTTATTCATAATGAAAATTATGAATTTAAGCTAGGAAAAGGTGAAATACTAAGAGATGGAAATGATGTTGTTATAATAGCAACAGGAATAATGGTAAGCAAAGCATTAGAAGCAGCAGAAGCTTTAAGTAAGGAAAATATTGAGGCGACAGTAGTAAATATCTCAACTATAAAACCATTAGATACTGAAATGATAGTAAGTTTAGCAAAAAAGACTGGAAAAGTAGTTACAGCAGAAGAACATAGTATAATAGGGGGATTAGGTTCAGCTGTAGCAGAAGTATTATCAGAGGAATGTCCTGTAAAACTTAGAAGAGTTGGCCTAAAAGACATATTTGGACAATCAGGAACTCCAGATGAATTATTAGAGCATTATGGACTTACATCAAAGGATATAGTAGAAGCAGTTAAATCAATTTAGTATAAATGATAGTAAGTGAAATTAATATAAGTATAAAAGGAGAAGAGAGTGAGTATTAATTTAGCTAATAAAGAAACTGATATAAAAAATATTCTTCAAAAACTAAAAAATGGTACAGATATAAGAGGGATTGCAATAGATACTAAAGAAAATAAAAAGAATTTAACTTCCGAAGTCTTATCATTAATTGGATATGGTTTTTCAAAATGGTTAAAAAGTAAAATTAATAATAATTCTAAGTTAAAAGTAGCTATAGGTATTGATTCAAGGTTATCTGGGCCAAGTTTAAAGGAAACTTTGAAGGATGTTTTAATTAAAGAAGGTATAACTGTATATGACTGTGGAATTAGTACTACCCCAGCAATGTTTATGACCACAGTACTAGATAATTATAAATGTGATGGAGCTATAATGATTACAGCAAGCCATCTTCCTTATTATTATAATGGATTAAAATTCTTTACATCTAATGGAGGATGTGAAAAAGAGGATATAGATAATATTATAAATTTAGCAAGTACTTCAATTAATAATAATGAAAGGTCTATATCTGAAATTGGAGAAGTAAAAGAAGTAAACTTAATAGAAGATTATTCAAAAGTTTTAGTTGATAAAGTAAGAAAAGCTATAAATATAGAAAGACCATTAGAAGGTAATAAGATAATAGTTGATGCTGGAAATGGAGCAGGAGGTTTCTTTGCTACGAAGGTTTTAGAAAAGCTTGGTGCAGATATTGAAGGAAGTCAATATCTTGATCCAGATGGAAATTTTCCTAATCATATACCTAATCCAGAAAATAAAGAAGCAATGGAATCTATAAAAAATGCAGTACTAAATTCAAAGGCAGATTTAGGTATAATATTTGACACTGATGTGGATAGAGCTGCAATAGTTTCTAAGGCAGGTGAAGAAATAAATAAGAATTCTCTTATAGCATTAATATCAGCTATAGTTATAGAGAAAGATAAAGATACAACTATAGTTACAGATTCAATTACATCTACAGGGCTAACAGAATTTATAACAAATCTAGGTGGCATTCATCATAGATTCAAAAGAGGATATAAAAATGTTATAAATGAGGCTAAGAGGTTAAATGAAAAAGGAATTGATTGTCCTGTTGCAATAGAAACTTCTGGACATGCCGCTTTAAGAGAAAATTATTTCTTAGATGATGGAGCTTACCTTGTAGTAAAGATTCTTATAGAAATGTCAAAGCTAAAAAAGGAAAATAAGGATATATGTGATTTAATAAAAGATTTAAAATATCCATTAGAAAGTGAAGAAAAGAGAATAAAAATTAAATGTGAGAATTTCAGAGAATATGGAGAATCTGTTATAGAAAATTTAAAACTATATGTTAACCAGTATAAAGATTGGAATATAGAGGCTAAAAATTACGAAGGGATAAAAATAAATTGTGATAAAGAAAAGGGGTGGGCCCTTTTAAGAATATCTCTTCATGAACCAATCCTTGCTATAAATATAGAAAGTGATATTGAAGGCGGAGTAAAAAGTATTAGTGATAGAATTGATATTTTTATGAAGAAATACAGTTCCTTAGAGGTATAGATAATAAATTATTTTATTAAGTATTAATTGAAAATACATATCTAATTACATTATTATTAACATTAATTTAAATAAGTGAAATATAAGACCTATAGGTTAAGAAATTCTTAATTTATAGGTCTTATTTTATTTAATATATAAAGCTTATGAAAAATAATCTATAATTAATTTAAGAATAAATATAAATAAAACATAGCCCTATTAGTTTTATTAGATATTAAGAAGGTCTTTAAAGTGCATTAACATAAAAAAGATAGAATTTATATAGGAAAATATCTGGAATTTTTTGGGTGTTAATACAAAAGGTTTTGATATAAAATTTATCTATATTTAGTAGTGTACTGTGAAAACGTTTAATGATTTTAAAAACGATGTAAAGGTATACTACTAAATTGTGAAATAAAGGCTAATTACAAAACTATTTAGGGGGATGAGAATATGAAAGTCAAAAAAATTATGAGTCTTATTTGTTCAGTAGTTATTGCAACGAGTTTATTTGTAGGCTGTAAATCAAGTGGAGAAAGTAAAGGAGAAGCTGGTGGGGATAAAAAACCAGCAGTATTAACAGCATTAATGGAATCTTCACAAGGATGGGTAAGAAACTTTAACCCATACAATAAGCCAGCTCAATTTATCCAAGGATTTATGTACGAGCCATTAATTATTTTTGATTCAAATAATGGTGGAAAAGAAACAATGTGGCTAGCTGAAGATATCATAAGTGAAGAAGATAACAAAACTCTTATAGTAAAATTAAGAAAAGATGTTAAGTGGAGTGATGGTGAAGCCTTCAATGCTGATGACGTTGTGTTCACATACAATTATTCAAAGGGTAAGCCAGAGATAGATACAAGTGGTAACTGGAATGGAGATCATCCAAAGATGCAATCAGTAGAAAAGGTTGATGAATATACAGTTAAATTTGTAATGTCAAACGCAAATGTATTCCACAGAAAAGATATATTCTATCAAACTTGGATAGTTCCAGAGCATGTATTCTCTAAAATTACAGACCCAGCAACAGCTATAGTAGAAAATCCAGTTGTTACAGGATCTTTCTCAGAAGTTAAAGATTTTACTCCTGAAATGGTTGTTTTGGGAAGAAACCCGAATTTCTGGAAGGCTGATGATTTAGAAGTAGATGAATTAAGAGTACCTCAATTTGATGGAAATGATGCTGCTTTAGCATTATTAGAAGAAGGAAATGTTGACTGGGCTTATATCATGATTCCAGATATCGAAAAAACTTATGTAAAAGGTGATGCTCATAAAAAATATTGGTATGGTAAAAATGATGCAATGAGATTGACTTTTAACTACATGACTAAAAATGAAAATAATAAGAAAGCTTTTGAATCAGTAGATTTTAGAAGAGCTGTATCTTTAGCAACTGATAGAAAAACTATTAATGAGTCAGCAGCTTTTGGTTATTTAAGTGATGAAGTTCCAACAGTTACTGGATTACCATCAATGCTATCATCTTATAAAAATAAAGATGCACAAGCACTTTCAGATCAATATACTAAATTTGATCTAGCTGAAGCAGCAAAAATTCTTGATGCAGCAGGCTTTGTAGATAAAGATGGAGATAAATTTAGAGATAATTCAGATGGAACTCCAATTAAATTTGAAATAGTTTCACCAGCTGGTTGGTCAGATTGGAATGCAGGAGCACAAATAATTGCAGAAGATTTACAATCAATCGGTATAAATGCTACAAATGCACCTAAAGAGCTTGGAGTAGTTACTGAAGCATGGGGAACTGGAGAGTTTGATATGCTATATTCAGCTTATGGGCAAAATACAAATATATGGAAATTCTACTTTGATACAATTGGTGATCAAGCAAGATTCTTAACAAGTACTTGGTGGTCAACTTGTCAAAATAACTATAAGAATGATGAAATGACAGCTTTAATTGAAGAACTTCCACAAGCAAGTGAAGAAAGACAAGCTGAAATAGTAGCTACAGTTGAAAAATTCTTTGCAGAAAATATGATAAACGTACCATTATTATTTAATGGAAAATGGCATGTGTATAATGATTCAAGATTTACAGGCTGGACAGTTGAAGAAGGTAAGGGACCAGATCCAGCAAATCCTACTCATGATTCTAAGATATTACAATTAATGGAGTTAAAACCAGTTAAATAAATTTAATTTTAATACTAGAGGAGGAGAAGAAAGATGAAATATATTTTAAAGCGATTATCGTTTTATTTTCTAGCCTTTATTGGGGCATTTACCTTAAACTTCTTCCTTCCTCGTCTTATGCCAGGAGACCCAGTCCAAATGAGATTAGGAGAGCTTGCAAGACAAGGTGGTAAAGTAGATCCAGCCACTATACAAGCTATTGAAAAAATGTTTGGAATTAATAGCAATGAGCCTTTAATATTAACTTATTTAAAAAATTTTGCTGATATATTAAAAGGTGATTGGGGAGTTTCTTTTACAAATAACCTATATCCTGTTATAGAAGTAATAAAAAGACCATTAGGATGGACAATATTTTTATGTGGAATAGCATTAATATTATCATTTATTATTAATACAGCTTTAGGTATATTTGTTGCATGGAGAAGAGGAAGTAGATTAGATACCACATTAACAGTTGGTGGACAAATTATGGCAAATATTCCTGCTGTAATTATTGCATTAACTCTAAGTTATACATTGGCTTATACGGGGTTTTTCCCTAAGGGGTATGCAATAACTCCTTTATTATATGCTGAAGGTTTTGAATATGTTAAGGATGTTGCCTATCATGCTTTCTTGCCGGTAACTGCTATTATTTTAAGTAGTTTTGGTGGAATAATGGGTATGAGGGCTAATATGATAAATCAATTAGGTGAAGACTATATAGTTATGGGAGTTGCAAAAGGAGTTCCTGATAAAAAGATTATGTTTAAGTACTGTGCAAGAAATGCCATGTTACCGGTAGTAACTTCATTTGCAATGTCAGTTGGATTTTTACTTGGTGGACAACTACTTATTGAGAATATATTTAACTATCCAGGATTAGGAAAATTAATGATTCAAGCTATTAACGGTAGAGACTATCCATTAATGCAAGGTATTTTGCTTATGACTACTATTTTGATGTTGTCAGCTAATTTTATTGCAGATATAAGTGTTTTTGTTCTTGATCCAAGAATTAGAAGACAATCAGGAGAATAATTATAAGGAAAGTATGAGGTGTTATATGGTAAAGAGATTATTTAATTCTAGAATAGTAAATTTTTTAAAAGAGTCTCCCAAAACAACTGCTGGAGTAATTTTAATATTTATTGTATTAATATTAACCCTTGGAGCTAACTTATTTACACCATATGAACCTATGCAGACATTTGATGGGTTATGGCGTGCAGCTCCATCATCTGACCATATTCTTGGAACAACACAAGCAGGTAAAGATGTATGGGCTCAAACTTTATATGGTGGAAGAGTATCCATATCAGTTGGAATTTTTGCAGGGTCAATTGCAGTTGTTTTAAGTTTAATAGTTGGAATTATAGCAGGTTATTTTGGTGGCGGAGTAGATAATACTATCACAACTATAATAAATATAATTATGGTTATTCCACAAACAGTATTACTATTAATAATAGCATCAATGATAGGGAGAATTTCTCCAATAGCAATTGGAGTTATAATAGGTGTTACCTCTTGGCCTTGGGGAGCTCGTATTTATAGAGCACAAACCATGAGTTTAAGAAATAGAGAGTTTGTGAAATCAGCTGAAACTTTAGGCGAATCTAAAATACGTATACTATTTATTGAAATAATGCCTAATATGTTATCCATGATAACTACAGGATTTATAGGAACAGTAATATACGCTATTATGGCACAATCTTTTATTGAATTTATAGGTTTTGGAGATAGAATGTCAGTAACTTGGGGACAAATGTTATATAATGCCCAAAGTACTGGTGCTTTAAATAGTGGGGTATGGTGGGAGATACTTGGACCAAGTGTATTTGTAATATTATTTGGAGCAGGACTTACACTAATTAATTTCTCTATTGACGAGTTATCTAATCCAAAATTAAGAGCTCAAAGGATTATGAGAAAATACTATAAAGAAAAGAAGAAACAAGAAAGATTATTAAAGAGAGAATTTTCAGGAATTACTACTAGTGAAGGAGGGATACGTAATGGCAGCAATACTTGAAGTTGAAAATCTTTGTGTTGATTATATAACAGAAAGTGGACATATAAGAGCAGTAGATAACGTAAGTTTTGTTATAGAAGAAGGAAAAAGTTTAGGGCTAGCAGGAGAATCAGGCTGTGGTAAAAGTACTATTGCTTATTCCTTAATGAGATTGCATAGACCTCCAGCACTTATTACTGGTGGAAAAATAAAAATGGATGGAATAGATATTTTATCTTTATCGGAAAAGCAACTACAAGATTTTAGATGGAATAAAATAAGTATGGTGTTCCAATCAGCTATGAACTGTTTAAATCCAGTAGTTACTCTTGAGAATCAGTTTTTTGAACTTTATAAAACTCATGGTATAACTAATAATAAGAAAGAAGCAAGAAAGATGGCAGAAGAACTTCTAGAAATAGTAGGTATTCCAGCTAACCGTTTAGGAGATTATCCACATCAATTTTCAGGTGGAATGAGACAGCGGGCTGTAATTGCCATGGCATTAGCTTTAAAGCCAAGACTTCTTATATTAGATGAGCCTACTACAGCATTAGATACTGTAGTTCAAAGAGAAATACTGCAAAAAATATATGAGCTAAAGGAAAAATTTAATTTTTCAATTTTATTTATTACTCATGATATTAGTTTAATGATGGAATTCTGTGATACAGTATCAATAATGTATGCAGCGAAAATTGTTGAACAAGCTTCTTCAAAGAAGATATTAAATAATCCACAACATCCATATGCTTATGGATTAAAGAATTCCTTTCCTTCATTACAAGGGGAAATAGAATATATGGAAGGTATTCCAGGTTCACCATTAAACTTAAACTCTATTCCTAAAGGATGTAGATTCCAAGACAGATGCTTTAAAGCAACTAAAATATGCTTTGAAGAAGAGCCACAAAGAAGTTCAGAAGGTGAAGAATTCTTCTTCTGTCATAATCCATTAGAATTGGTAAAGGAGATAGGATAAGATATGAAAGCACAAGAATTAGTAAAACCAATATTTAGTGTAAAAAATGTTACAATGGATTTTAAAGTTGCTAAAAAAGGATTTTTTTCAAAGAAAAGTACTATTCGTGCTTTAAATGATATATCTTTTGACTTATATCCTGGAGAGTCTTTAGCGATAGTTGGAGAATCAGGCTGTGGAAAGTCTACATTATGTAGAATTGCAATGAAATTTTATGAACCAAGTTCTGGACAAATGTTTTTTGACAAGGAAAATATTCATGAATTAAAAGGTGAAAAACTAAAAAAATATAGACAAAAGTCTCAAATGATTTTTCAAGACCCTTTTTCATCTTTAAATCCATTACACAATATATATTATCATCTTAAAAGACCATTAGAACTTTATCATCCTTCAGATGAAGAGACAATGTATAAAAAGATGGATGAATATTTAACAATGGTTGGATTAACTCCACCTAAGGATCAAGGTGAAAAATTTCCTCATCAACTTTCTGGTGGACAAAAGCAAAGAGCTTATATTGCAAGAGTACTAGCAGTAGGAGCAGATGTGATTTTTGCAGATGAACCAACTTCTATGCTTGATGTATCTATAAGACTTGGAGTTCTAAACTTATTAAATAAACTAAAAAAAGAAATGAATAAATCTTTTGTATATATTACTCATGATATTGCTACAGCAAGATATTTTGCAGATAGAATAATAGTTTTATATGCGGGGCATATGGTTGAATGGGGAGAGGTAGATAAAGTAATTTGCAATCCGAAACATCCATACACTAAGCTTCTTGTAGCGGCAGCTCCAGATCCTGAAAGAGAAGGAGTAATGGATTTACCTGTTGTAAGAGATAAAGATACAGAAATAAGACAGTGGACACCTGAAAGTAAAGGATGCCCATTTAGAACTAGATGTCCAGTAGCACAGGAAATTTGTGAAAGTAAATGTCCAGAACCTAGAGAGGTTTCACCTGGACAATTTATTAGGTGTATACATGGTTAGTTAATTAGATTCTTCTCATAATATCAATATAAAAAAAGTAGAGAATTTTATGACTAGATGGATATAAAGTTTATAAGAGAGGTTTATAAAGAACTAAATTAATATAGTTACTAAGATGCCAGAAGGAACACTATGTTAAAAGTAATTTTTTTATTACCATAAATCCTAGAGGTATAACTCTGGGATTTATTTTTTAGTAAAAATAGACTTACAATAATTC